>Ga0164242_10000077_pt1 | contig 114961 bp, 98 predicted proteins | sample OricomgcompostMG_FD_108783 | JGI IMG/M metagenome (GOLD analysis project Ga0164242, IMG submission 108783) | Miracle-Growth compost microbial communities from Emeryville, California, USA - Original compost - Miracle growth compost (MG) ...
AGGAAGGCAGATTCGATGTCTTATTCGCCGGTGCGGTCAGCCTGCGCAAAGGATTCCCGTATCTCCTTCAGGCCTTCTCCCAGGTCCAGCATCCTGCCAAACGGCTCCGAGTCGCAGGCGCCATGCGGCCCGACCTCGAGGCCGTACTCTCCAGGCTTCCCCAGCAGAATGTCGAATTCCTTGGATCAGTCCCGCAGGACCGGCTCATCGAACTGATGAGCACAAGCACGGTCATGGTACTCCCGAGCATCGAGGAGGGTCTGGCCCTGGTCCAGGGTCAGGCAATGGCCTGCGGGTGTCCCGTGATTGCTTCCACCAATACAGGCTCCGAAGATCTGTTTTCCGACAGCATCGAGGGCTTCATTGTCCCGATCCGCGACACGGAGGCGCTCACCTATCGCATGCAACAGTTCGCAGACGATCCATCCTTGCGGGAACGCATGAGTCAGGCCGCTCTGGCCCGCGTCAAGTTTCTCGGCGGATGGAAGGAGTATGGAGATCAGTGGGAGCGGCTTCTTTACCAGGAAACGGGGCGGAACATACAGAATGGCAATAAGGAGTCGTAACTTTAGCTATCCGCCACATCTTTTGCAAATGGAGGAGTTATGACCCGCCACCTACAAAGTGGACTACCTCGAGGCGATCGTGATCTACCAATTTGATCTCGCCCCATTTGGGTCTTGAAGCGATCTCCCCGTTGTGCTCCACCGCAATCCGGTCACCCTTCAATCCCAGCTCCTTGACGACGTCCTCAAGCGTCGAAGATTCGGTCAGCGCTTCAAAGACCTTCGTGTTCCCATTCAGCACGAGCGTAAGTGGCATAGAGATACGTTAGCAGGAGTTCCGCCGACTTAGTCTGCATCCTTCAATGACCTCACCCCCGGGCGCCTTTTCCAGATGATGTTTCGGTGTCTCGGAGGTACGATTCGAACACCCTGCGACGGGCGCCCGCGATGCAGTGGATGGCTTCAGGAACCGACCTGTCATCAAGTTCGGGGTAAACGTTGTAGACAAACTTGAGATTCTCTTCCGCCGTGCGAAGTGCCTCGAGTGCACTTGCATGGGAGATGGGATAAGCAGAAACCTGCATGAATTCCGTGTCCTCCGACAAAGCCTTACATCGGCGCAGGAGCCCCCATCTTTACGCTCAGACTTTCATCCTGTGACGGACGCCTGTCAGCGAAGCGGCCACAGGTGATTCAGAGGTCCATTGCCGTACCCGAGCGGGGCGGCGCGCCGGATTGCTTCCGCTACGTACGCCTTTGCTCCCGCGGCTGCTTCAAGGGGAGATTCTCCCCTGACCAGCCGGCATAACAGGGCGCTCGAGAATGCACAGCCGGTACCGTGCGTCGACCGGCTCTCGATATATTCCCCCGGAATCCATCGGGGTTGTTGACCTTGAGCGAGCAGGAGATCGTCCGGGCGCTCCAGATGACCACCGGTCGCCAGTACATTCAGATTTGGGTACCTGGCCTGCAGGGCCTGCGTCGCCGCGAGGACCTCTGCGGGCGCCTCGACCCGCTGCTCGGTCAGAGCGGCTAGTTCCTCCAGGTTTGGAGTTACCCAGTCCACAATGGGTAGCAGCTTCATCTTCAGCAGGTCGATACCGCGGTGATCGAGAAGATCCCTCCCGGAGCTTGAGCGGATCACCGGGTCGAGAACGATGGGTGTGCGCTCTGAAGACCGGCGAAGACGATCCAGGTAGTTGGCGGTGACCTCCACCACCTCTGCCGTCCCCAGCATTCCCAGCTTCACTCCGGCAGGCGGAAGGTCGGTATGCAGGCACTCGAGTGTGTCGGCAAGGAACTGCTCCGATATCGGTTCGCTGGAACGGACTCCGGTGGTCGACTGGACTGTAAGACAGGTGATCGCAGATGTGCCAAAGAGGCCATGCGCCGCGAAGACCATCAGGTCTGCTGTCACTCCTGCGCCGGAAGAAGGGTCAAAGCCTGCGATCGTGAGAACGGTCCGCATATGTACAGAATCGCCTACGCAGCTCCGCTTCGGAGCTTTTTTGAGATTTTTCTAATATTTTGCGAAAAAAGTTGAATTTCAGGCTTCTAACCGTAGAATGGGCCGGAATTGGTCTGAGCAGCTTCTGTGCGGGCCGAATATCGACGTTCTGATGTCTGATCCTCTTTAGCACACGTGCAGGGTTCCTGCAACATGCAAACGGCCCTAACTCTGTGCTGCTGATTGACTTAGGAGTTTCCGCCTAGGGAAAATATTACCAGGAGGTTGCATGAACATTCTTTCTACGAAGATGGGGGATAAGTCAGTCCCCACCCGACGTGGAGTTGCCATCGCAACACTGCTGGTCGCGCTTGGCATTACGGCGTCGGCCAGTGATCCTGCTGCACCGGCCAAGCCAACAGAGAACAAGCCGGTCCAGCATGGCAAGGTACGTCGCTGGCTCCAGATCGGGACAGCGTCGTGGTATGGACGATACTTTCAGGGCAAACAGACAGCCAACGGCGAACAGTACGACATGAACGGCCTCACCTGTGCGCACCGCAGCCTTCCTTTGGGAACGTGGCTGCGCGTTACCAACCTGAAGAATCGCAAGTCCGTATTCGTCCGGGTCAATGATCGAGGCCCGATGCCTGACGACCGAATTGTCGATCTATCCTACGCCGCGGCGAAGGCCGTCGGTATCAGCGGTCTGGGCAAGGTCAAACTTGAGAGGCTTCGTCCTGGAGATCCAGAGATGGCGCAGCAGCTCATTGCGCAGTTCCGCCAACCGGTCGCGGTCGGGCAGGGGCTCTAGTTCCCTGCCATTGTTCGCCAGCTTCCACCTGCTTCTTCGCCAGCTTCAGTCTGCGCGTTCCCGGGAACCTTTCTGGAACATTCGCTAGACTGAAGCTGTGAAGAATCTCTCCCAACAGACCCTTTCCCCCCGAGACTACCTCGCAGTCGCACTTGATGTTCCTGACGGGCCGGCAGCGCTCGACCTTGTCGATCGCCTGGAAGGTTCCTGCCGGTGGCTCAAGGTCGGCATGGAGCTTTATTACGCCGCCGGCAACTCGCTTGTAGAAGAGCTTCGCAGGCGGGGGTACAGCATCTTTCTGGATCTGAAGCTGCATGACATTCCAAACACTGTTGCCGGAGCTGTTCGTTCGGCTGCCAGGACCGGCGCGGAGCTGCTGACGGTCCACGGTTGCGGCGGCGGAGGGATGCTGCGCTCCGCTGCGGAGGCAGCGCAGGCGCCCGGCTCGCCGCGCCTGATCGCCGTAACGGTGTTGACCAGCATGGACGCGGCGGAGCTTGCGTCAGTCGGGGTTGCTGCGGCTCCGGCGGAACAGGCCCTGCGGCTGGCGCGACTGGCAAAGGCGAGCGGGATGAACGGAATGGTCTGCTCGGCCGAGGAGGTCCAGTCGTTGCGGCAGGAGATCGGCGAAGACGCGATTCTTGTCGTCCCGGGAATTCGCCCTTCAGGGGCTTCGCTGGACGATCAGCGCCGGGTGGCCACGCCTGCGGACGCGATCCGTCGGGGAGCCTCGCTGCTGGTGGTGGGCCGACCGATCACCAAGGCGCAGCAGCCGGCTGCGGCGGCTCATGCGGTTCTGGAGGAGATTGCGTCCGGTCTTAGCCGGTAGCAGCGTTTGACCATTCCCCTCCTATTTTTGCGCAAAGTCTTGGAAGCAAAGAAGATAAGTCCGGACTTGCGGTGCACGTGGAGTTCCAAAACGACGGCCCGGCGGAGTTATCGCCGGGCCGATTGCTTACCACTGCTTAAAGAGTATCAAACGACGAAGATCAAATGCGCAGATCGATGTGCTTGCAAATGTGTAGCTTACAGCGTTTTGGACTTGACATCGGGGTTGCGCTCATCCGTGGGTGATGCTGGTGTCGCTGAGTCGAAGTGCGAGTGCCTTGGCGGAGCCTCCGCCCCAGATGAACTCGCTCAGGTTGACCTCGACGACGTTATAGCCGGCGGCTCCAAGTCGCTCTGCGAGGTCGGTCCCTACAGCTCCCATGATGATCTCGCGGCCTGCGTTGATGAGGTTGCAGGCGAACCGGGTTGCCTCAGCTTCGGTGACGACGATGCGCATCTCGGGTGCGAAGGCTGCTTCAATCCTGGCCAGCGAAGGCTTGTCAAATGCACCCGGGAAGTACACGACGTGTCCGCCCGAGAGCGGAGCGAAGCAGGTATCGAGATGATAGAAGCGCGGGTCTACCAGGTGGAGCGAGCTGACGCCCACGTGCCATGCGTCGGCGACGTGGCGGTGGCTCTGGAGGCAGGTGCGGACACCATGTGCGGCCCAGATGTGGTCTCCGGCGCCGTTGAAGAGGGCGTCTCCCTCGCCTTCGAATGCGGTTTCGCGGGGCGTCTCCCAGATGAGGAAGCCTGCGGATTCAAACCAGCGGCGAAGCTGCTTTTCCTCAGCCTGGCGCTGCGGATGGGTAAAGCTCGACAGGGCGACGATGCCATGCTGGACCAGGGCGGCGTGGCCGACGAAGACCATGTCGGGCAGGCCCTTCTGGCCGTGAATCAGCCGGATGTCGCCGATGCGCTGCAGCTGGCTGTGGAGTTCCTTCCACTGTGCGTAGGCCAGATCCCGCGAAGGGCGATGGAGGTTCCCGGCCATCCAGGGATTGATGACGTAATTGACGTCATACCACTCCGGGGGACACATGAGGTAGGTTGGCCGATCGAAGTGTGGAGGGGAGGTGAAAGAGCGATGTGTGGAGGACTCTGAAGATGGGTTCGACACTGCGATGCTACTCATAGAACGAATTCCCTACTTTCGGGTGTAGTCTGCCCGCCCGGAGAGACAGTCGTCAAGTGAAGTGAAGGTTATTTTTGGTACGAACTTGGTACATCTGTGTTATAGCGGGACTTATTGATTTCGTGATTCACAGGCACGCAAGAGAAGAGCCCCGATTTCGGGGCCCTTTCTTGGTGCAGCTTTCCTGTAAACGGCGATAGGGTATGACTTACAATTTTTCGAAGAATTCGCAGGCCGAGCAGGAGATGTAGACGCCGCCCGGAACTCCGCGCTCACGATCCTTGACGCGCTTGACGATACGGGTGGGTTTGGAGCACTTGGGGCAATCCGTGCTCTTGTTGGTGTCCATGACCTTCTTACGGTCGCCAGTCTTGGCAATCTTTGCCATAATTCATGCTCTCCCTGGTACGAATGTTTCGGCTCGCGCGCGGGATATCCGATGCTCGGTGAATAGGCTCCAGGAGCATCAAAGACATCCGGAACTTCTCAGGATTATCCGGGCAGCGCCTCGGCAGGAATCGTAGGAGAAGAACTGCGGTTGTGACTTCTTTGATTTTACATCGTTGCCGTATCCGTGGCTATGGCTGAGAGCCGAGTGAGGGAGCCTGCCTTCCAATATCCTGCGGACGGGACGGTGGGGTGGTCTGTACGCTGGGAGGAGGGGCCTGGCTCCGGGGATCCGCCGGGGACCCGGGCGCAGCGGGGAGAGGCTGGCGGGAGGCCTGGCGAGAGGCATCCTTGTCGGTCGGATACTGCACCTTGCCCTGGGCGTTGGCCGGGGCGGCCTCTCCGGGGAGACGAAGCGAAGGCGGGGCGGGCGCGGCGGACTCCTCTCCGTCGTTGCCTGGGGCCCGGTCTCCCATGGCGATGACGCGGGTGTTGGCCGGCATCTCGGCTTCCTGGAGCTCATTTTTGTCGTGAATCTGGAGAGGCTTGCCCAGCTCGGCGATCTCGACGACGGCGACCCGATCTCCCTTGAACCGGATAAACTTCACGGTCTGTGGAACGTGTCCATAGATCCACTCCTCATACACGGCTCCATTGGCGTCACCGCTCTCTTCGCGCACTTTTTTCTCGGGCGCTCCGAGGGAGGCAAGGACCATGCGGTGGTTCATGCCGACGAGGACCTCATGTGCCGCGACGGCGTCGCGGAGACGCGGAGGCAGGGTGTCGGCATAGGCCTGCTCTCCGGATTTGACCCCGAAGTCGACTACCGGAGCGAGGAGCGCCTTCACCTCCGGAGCAGAGATGTCCGGAATACCGCCGGGGAAGACCAGAGAGATACGCGATCCCATGGGACGCTCGCCAGTGTTAGATACGACGGGATTGTCGTTGAACTGAATGTGGCTGAGGAAGCGGTGTTTGGCATAGGGACCGCCGTTGAGATCGATGACCAGCTCGTCGCCCTTGATGGTGAGCGCGGTGACCATGACGCGATCGCCGGGCCCGGCGGCCTGACCATTCTGATAGATCAGCTGGCGGTACTTGTCGCCCGAGGGAGAGAGATCTCCGTTGGCCCTGAGGCTGAGGACACCGACGGGGAGCGCGAGATGGGCAAATCCCTGCTCGGCTTCGAGATTGCGAATCAGCTCCCGTCGTCCACGTTCTCCGAGCTTGTCAGTTGGGAGGGGGAGATTGGTGGGCTTGAACGAGGTGGCGATCTCGGAGGTCGCGGATTTTTCTCCGACGACAAAGACCTGTGAGGAAAGCAAGGGGGTGGAGAGGAGGAATATCCCTGCGAAGAGGACCCATCCGTGGGTATGCGTCGCCATGGAAGCACCTCGATGTACAGACAAGCTTGCGCCTTCTGTTCTCTTTTGACAAGTGGGGTTGGCGAAGGGTTTGCCGCTATCGGGCAAGAGCTGAATTTACATCTCCGGGGACGGTTCCTGTTTGGAATCCTGGGGCGGATCCCCGACGGACCTTCCCTGGGGCGCGGAGGGGAGGATCTGCACCAGGGAAGGTGGACGGCCCTGGGCTGCCTGTTCCATGGCAGCGTGTGCGGCAGACGGTCTGGCTTCCATGGGGAAGCCCCCGGGGATGATGGGAGGGTGAGTGTAGTTCCAGGCGTAGTCGCGAGTGACACGCACCAATACGATAAGACCTATGGCGAGGGCTGCGAGGGTGAGCCGCGCTGCCTCCGGTCCGTAGTGTCCTCCTGTCAGCCATCTGCGACCTGTGGCTACGGTCGCGACCAGCACGGAGAGGTCGTGATGACCGCTGACCGGAAGGCCGAAGAGGATGCCCATACTGGCCGTCCAGGCGAAGTGCATTCCCCATCCGAGCCAAAGGCCGTGGGTCCTGAACCAGGCGACGGAGAAGATGATAGACAGCAGCAGAGCGACGAGCACGCCGGTCGAAGTTGCGCCATTGGCCAGGACCTGGGCCAGGGCGAAGAGGACAGACATGAAGACGGTTGCGGCGATCGGCCCGATTGTCTCGACGAGACAGCGGAAGGGGTAGCCGCGGAAGACGACCTCGATGGCGAGAGAGGCCGCTGCGACGGTGAGGATATTGGCGACGACGAGCCGAAGGGTTCCGGACTCTGTCCAGAAGGTGACATGCAGACTGCCTGTGAGGGCCATGGGCAGGATGGCGAGGATGACCATGCCCCAGCCGATGGCGGCCCCGATCAGCCACTCCTCTGCGGCGGTGGAACGGGTGGGAAGGCCAAGAACGGCGCGGATGGATGCGGGACGGCGCGAGATGGTCTGGAGGAGGAAGTACCCGATGGCCAGGAGGAAGAGGAGGAAGATGGCGCTGAGGAATGGCTGCCAGGTATCCATATCGAAGCGCGTGGTGAGTCCGCGCGCTGAGCTGTCGGCGAGAAGACGGGAGGAGGCGGCCCATGCGATGGCCGCGGCGAACCGGGCCAACTGAAAGGTCTTCCCTGCTCTGCGATGCGGAGTCGTTGAGTCCGACGGATACGACAACCAATAAGCTCCAAGGCGGCTGAGTGCCGCCGCGCTATGCTTCGACCGTGACCGGCGCCTGGGCTCCGGCGGCTTCGCTGGTATAGAACTGGGCTATATTTCGAAATTTGCGATAGCGCTCTTCCACAAGCTGGTTGAGAGGAAGTGCGCGCAGGGCTGCCAGGTGCATCTGCAGGCGATCGTCGAGGGCGGCAAAGGTGGCGGCAGGGTCGGCATGGCTGCCTTCCGCCGGTTCCGGCAGGACATCGTCCACACAGCCGAGCGCGCGGACCTCCGCGGCGGTGTACTTGAGGGCTGCTGCTGCCTGCTGCTTTTTGCCGGCGTCCTTCCACATGATGGAGGCGCAGCCTTCGGGCGAGATGACCGAGTAGATGGAATTTTCGAGCATGAGGACGCGGTCTGCGACGGCCAATGCAAGCGCGCCGCCAGAGCCGCCTTCGCCGGTGATGGTGGCGAGGATGGGGACGCGCAGCCGCGACATCTCGAGCAGGTTGCGGGCGATGGCTTCGCCCTGGCCGCGTTCTTCTGCGCCGATGCCGGGGTATGCGCCGGCGAGGTCGATGAAGGTGAAGACGGGCCGCGAAAACTTCTCGGCGATCTTCATGGCACGGAGGGCCTTTCGGTAGCCCTCGGGATCCGGCGAGCCGAACTTTCGCGCCACGCGTTCCTTGAGGGTGCGGCCTTTGAGATTGCCGATGACCATGACGGGCTCGCCATGGAACCATGCCATGCCGGCAGACATCGCCTGATCGTCGCCAAAGGCGCGATCGCCATGAATCTCGCTGAAGCCTGTGAAGAGTGCCTGAATGAAGTCCATGGGATAGGGACGCTGTGGATGTCTCGCTAACTCTGTGCGGGCCCAAGCCTCTGGAACCTGCGGAGTGTTGGTGCCTGGGTGCGTTGCGGTGCTTGCTTCTTTTTCGGGCATATCTTCAGCTCGTCCTGCTGTCTTCCGATTGTATGCGATGTAGGAGCTGGAATGCGGAGGGGTTAACTGCTGAAGGTACAGCGGATGACCGCTAAGTTGCATCGTAGATAGAATTAGGAGGACAGCATTCGCAGAGAAGCCGCCTCTTTCTGCATTCTCCGAGGCCTTCGTGTGCGGGGAGGCTGCAAACCCAGGATTGGGGAAATCGCTGCGGACCCCCTCTCCTCGACCGACAACCAGGCAGAAGGCTGATTTCCATCTCGATGAGGGGCTCATCGGGGGGATCGATCCATGTGGGACAGAAGATAATCGATGCGTTTTCGTTTTGCGGTTGGAGTTTTTGTTTTTTTTAGCTGCCTCTGTTGGGGGCAGGCACCTGATGCTGTGTCGGATGGATATGACGGGGCCTCGTCGGTGTCGCATCTGATCGATGGGCCCAGACCTCATCTCGAAGACGTCGCGGCAGATTCTGGTCAAAGCACAAGCCTGTATCAGGGGCAGATGTTCCGGCCGTACTATGCGCCTGCGGACCGATACGACGTGGTGGCGCTGGGGGGAAGGACCATCCGCCACCCCGAAGCAGTCGAACCGTTTCACTGGAAGGGACTTCTGCTGCAGTCGCTCTCATTCGAGATGCTGCAGAATGTTACACGAGTCATGACGGCGGACCAGAAGGACCGCCACCTGCTTCTGAACAAGCCTTTCTGGTCGAACTACTGGGCTTCGCTGCAGCAGTTCAATATGCGCCGCTGGAATGACGGCGACAGTATCCAGGTGAACTACATCGGGCACCCCATGCAGGGGGCGATCTCCGGCTACATCCAGGTGCAGAACGATCCGCGAGGGCGTGCTCTTGAGATCTCACGGACGCGAGCGTACTGGCGCAGTCGCTTTCGCGCGTTTCTGTGGTCGACCGTGTATTCGACGCAGTGGGAGATTGGGCCGCTGGGGGAGACTGCCATCTTTAACCAGGGTGGATTTACGTATCCGATCCGCTGCAGCAAACATGCGGGCAGCTCCAATTATTGCGAGAGTCCGAACGCTATGTATACCAACAATACCGGCTGGGTGGATTTCATTATCACTCCGGTTGTGGGTACGTTGTGGCTGATGGGAGAAGACACGATTGATCGCTATATCTCGGACCCGCTGGTGCGGCACAATCCCGATAATTTCGGCTGGAAGGTGGTGCGATCTTCGCTGAATCCGCCGCGGTCGCTGGCGAATATGCTGCGCGGACGCTATCCGTGGTATCGGGACTATGAGCATCCCAGCGAGTACCAGTCGCCGGTGCAGATTCGGTTCCAGCACGTGATGTCGGAGCAGCCGGTCGAGCACATCGACCTGTTTCCGCATTACTCGTCCATGGGGCTGCTGACGAATCATAGTTCGTGTACGAACTGCCGCAGAGCAGCTGCCGGGGCCGGCATGACGGTGGGTGTCCGGATGCGGAGATACCTGGACTTTGTGAGCGACGTTTCGGTATATCCGCAGGCGAGCCCGGTGTCAGCGCTGAGTGTTGGAGGGACGCTCACAACGGCGACGTTTGGCGTGCGGTCGGGGTATTCGACCAAGCGCTATGCCGTGAAGGTGGGGCTTGCCCCTGGGTTTGCCACGTATTCGCGGACGGGTGCAGATTCTGCTGCGCTGAAGCGGAACTTCAACTTTGCCGCAGCGGCTACGCTTTCGGGCGAGTTCCGAATAAACGAGCACTTCGGATTTCGGGCTACGGCCATGCAGATGCTGATTCGGACCAAGAGTACGGTGCGCGATCCGGACGGCATTGGTACGCCCCCGCGTCTCTACTTCATGTCACACGACAACTACATCAATACGACGAACTGGGGCGTGCAGCTGGGACCGATCGTGCGGTTCTAAGCGGATGTTTGTGCGTGGACAAGCTCCTATTCGATGACGCGAACGCCGCCCTGCCCTACGAGTTCTTCGACGCGGTCGATGAAGAGGCGGTCGGCGGCTACGGTGACTCCGGCTGGCTCGAGCACGGCGCAGAACTCGCCCGGCTCTTCGAGGTCGAGCAGGAGTTTGCCCTTGCCGGGCGCTGCCACCAGAATGGCGTGCAGTTTTTCGAGCAGCGCGGCGTCGGGGTTGTGCAGCGGGACCTTGATGCGGAGCGCCTCGGGCAGCTTGATCTTCACGTCCTCAAGTGCCTGGATGTTCGAGATTGCCAGCTTCGGAGCAGAGTCCTCTTCGCCACGGAGAACGCCGCGGATAAGGACAGGGACCTCGATCTTCAGCTTCTCGGCCAACTTTTCGTAGGACTGCGGGAAGGCGATCAGCTCGATCTTTCCGGTGGTGTCTTCAAGGATGGCCTGCGCGTAAAGCTCGCCGGAGCGCTTTGATTTTGCCACTTTCAGCCCGGTGATGACGCCTGCGATCTGGATCTCGTTCTGGGGCTGCTCGTCACGTCCGCGACGGAAGACCTGAGGCTCCGGCTTCATCTCGCATGCGGTCGCGGTGTCGACGACCTTCATGTTGCGCAGCTTTTCGCGGTACTTGTCCATGGGGTGGCCGGAGACGAAGAAGCCGAGAACTTCCTTCTCGTTCTGCAGACGGGTGTGTTCGTCCCACTCGGGCACGTTGGGCAGGGCGTGATCGGAGGAACCTGACGCGCCCGGATCTGCGTCGAAGATCCCGAAGAGGCCGTGCTGGCCGGCGGCGGCATCGCGCTGCGCCTTCTGGGCCTGCTCCATTGCCTTGTCGAGAGCGGCGGTGGTCTGGGCGCGTGCGCCGAAGGTGTCCATCGCCCCGGCCTTGATGAGGGACTCGAGGACGCGCTTGTTGAGCTTGCTGAGGTCGACCTTTTCGCAGAACTCCCACAGTGACGCGAAGCCCTGCTTGCCCTCAGCCTTTAACGCGTTGCGCGCCTCGATGATGGAGACGATGGCGTTCTGGCCGACGTTCTTGATGGCAGCCAGACCGAAGCCGATGGCCTTGCCGCTCTCCGTCACGATGGGCGTGAAGTTGGCGTCGGAGAACTGGACGTTGGGCGGGACGACGGGAATGTTCATCTCGCGGCACTCGCCGATGTACTTGACGACGTTCTCAGGCTTCGAGGTTTCGCTGGTCAGCAGCGCCGCCATGAACTCGACCGGGTAGTGGGTCTTGAGCCAGGCCGTGTGGTACGCAAGCAGGGCGTAGGCCGCCGAGTGCGATTTGTTGAAGCCGTAGCCGGCGAACTGCTCCATCAGGTCGAAGAGTTGGCCGGCCTTGGTCTTGTCGAATTTGAGCTGCGCCGCACCGGCCATGAACAGGTCGCGCTGCTTGGCCATCTCCTCGGCGATCTTCTTACCCATGGCACGACGCAGAAGGTCGGCGCCGCCGAGCGAGTAGCCGCCGATGGCGGAGCTGATCTGCATGACCTGCTCCTGGTAGACGATGACACCGAGGGTCTCCTTGAGGATGGGCTCAAGCTCCGGAAACATGTACTCGACCGCACGGCGGCCCCACTTGCGCTCAATGAAGTCGTCGATCATGCCGCCCTGGATTGGGCCGGGACGATAGAGCGCGTTGAGAGCGGTAAGATCTTCGACGGTGGTGGGCTTGTAGCGGCGCAGAACGTCGCGCATACCGCCGGACTCAAACTGGAAGACGCCCGAAGTTAGAGCCTTGTGGAAGACCTGCTCGTAGGTCCTGGCGTCATCGAGCGGGACCTTGGCCATGTCGATGATTTCGCCTGTCGTCTGCTTAATCAGCTTGAGGCAGTCGTCGATGACGGTGAGGGTGGTCAGGCCGAGGAAGTCCATCTTGAGAAGGCCCATCTTCTCGACGGCCTTCATGTCGTAGGCGGTGACGGTGGCCTCGTCCTTGGTGCGGGTGACGGGTACCAGCTCTGTGAGAGGCTTGGGCGCGATGACAACACCGGCGGCGTGGACGCCCGCGCCGCGCACCAGACCTTCGAGACGTTGCGCGGTGTCGATTAATTCCTTGACCTTAGGGTCGCTTTCATAGGCCTGCGCGAGAGGACCGTTGTCTTTGAGAGCAGCGTCGATGGTGATTCCGATGGTTGCGGGAATCATCTTGGCGATTCGATCGACCTCTCCGTAGGGCATCTCAAGGGCGCGGCCTACGTCCTTGATGGCGGCCTTTGCGGCCATGGTGTTGAAGGTGATGATCTGGGCTACCTGGTCGATGCCGTACTTGCGCTTGACGTACTCGATGACCTCGCCGCGGCGGTTCATGCAGAAGTCGATATCGATATCGGGCATGGAGACGCGCTCGGGGTTGAGGAAGCGCTCGAAGAGGAGTTCGTTCTGCAGCGGGTCTACGTCGGTGATCTCCATGACGTAGGCGACCAGCGAGCCTGCGGCCGATCCACGTCCAGGGCCGACGGGGATTCCCTGCTCCTTGGCGTAACGGATGAAGTCCCAGACGATCATGAAGTAGCCGGGGAACTTCATCTGCTTGATGCAGTCGAGTTCGCGGTTGAGGCGCTCTTCGTACTCGGCGACAGTCTTCTTGAGCTGTCCGATGGAGCGGAGGTGGGCGACGTTGGTCTCGAGCCGCTTCTTCAGACCCTCGCGGCAGACCGCCTCAAAGTAGCTGTCGAGGTCGTAGCCTTCGGGCAGCGGGAAGTCCGGGAAGGGATTGTCGACCTTGCTGAGCTTGAGATTGCAGCGGTCGATGAACTGCATGGTGCGCGTGCAGACATCGGGGTTGTCGGCGAAGAGGCGATGCATCTCTTCTGCCGACTTGATGTAGAACTCCTGGGTGTCGAACTTGAAGCGGTTGGGATCGTTCATGCTGCCCGCGGTCTGGACGCAGAGCAGGATCTCGTGGGCGCGGGAGTCGTCATTGGCGACGTAGTGCGAGTCGTTGGTCGCGATGAGCGGGATGCCCAGCTCCTTCTCCATGCGGTAGAGCGCTTCGCGAACGGGCTTGTCGGGCTCGAGGCCGTGGTCCTGCACCTCGAGGAAGAAGTTGTCCTTGCCGAACATGTCCTGGAAGATGCCGGCGGCCTTCTTGGCCTCCTCGTATTTGTTGGCCATCAGGTGCTGATTGAGCTCACCGGCGAGGCAGCCGGAGAAGGCGAGGAGTCCCTTGGTGTGCTTTGAGAGGAATTCCTTGGAGACGCGGGGCTTGCGGTAGAAGCCGTGCAGCGCGGCCTCGCTGGTGAGGCGGACGAGGTTGCGGTAGCCCTCTTCATTTTCAGCCAGGACCAGAAAGTGGTTGTAGCCGCCGGACATCTCGCGGTGATCGGCCGTCTCGGAGAGATAGAGCTCGCACCCGAGGATAGGCTTGATGTCCTTCTTCTTCATGGCGTCGAAGAAGTGGACCGCGCCATAGATGTTGCCGTGGTCCGTCATGGCGGCGGCCTTCTGGCCGAGCTTGCTGAGGTGGCTGGCCAGCTTGTCGACATCGCAGGCGCCGTCGAGCAGGGAGTAATCGGTGTGGAGATGGAGGTGCGTAAACTCGGCGGCCATAGGTCTATGTTAAGCCTGCTGCCGGTGAGGAAAACGCGTCCCTAATTCCCTGCTGCATCTCGGATGGTTCCCTGCTTATCCCACGAGGCTGGCGGCGAGGTTGTAGTAAAGGTCTACGGCCTCCAGCAGTTCCTTCTTGGCGATTTTTTCGTTGGGAGTATGCGCGACGAGAATGGAGCCTGGACCCAGCAGAAAGGGTTCGCCCCATGCGGTCAGGGAAGGAATGTCGGTGGTGAACTTGGCTACCATCGTGGGGAGATCGCCAACCTTGCGCATGCGGACGAATGGGAGGTCGAGCGAGAAGGTTACATCGGCGCGTTCGCCCACGGTGCGGAGGATGTTCTGCCGAATCTCTTCCGAGGGGCCGACCAGACGGATGAGGATGTGGGCTTCTGCCTTGTCGGCGATGACGTTGGGGGCGCGTCCGCCTTCGACCAGGCCGATGTTGAGGGTGGAGGGGCCGATCTCGGGTTCGACCGGCAGCGGCATGGCGAGGACGTCGTGCAGGGCTTCAATCAGCTTGTTGATGGCCGATTCGCCCAGCTCGGGATAGGCGGAGTGCGCCATCTTTCCCTTTGCTCGAAGCTCCACGCGCAGGGCGCCCTTCGAGGCGAGTGCGAGGCGATTTTCTGTGGGTTCGCCGTTGATCAGGAACTTCGAACCTTTGGGATGGAGGTTGGCCTCCTTCGCTCCGGCGGAGTCACGCTCTTCGCCGACGACAAACAGCAGGCCGACTTTGACGCCCGCTTCACGCAGACGGTCCGCGGCAGCGATCTGGGCGGCGATGATGCCTTTGGCGTCGCAGGTTCCGCGCCCGTAGAGGAACTCGTCGTCTTCGGTGCAGCCGAAGTAAGGAGGGACGGTGTCCATGTGGGTCGAGAGGACAATATCCGGGGTGACGCCGGGCATGGCGGCGTAGACATTGAAGCGGTCACCGTCGCCTGCGCCTGGGTTAAGGCCGCGGTCGGGCTGGCTGACCGGCATGCGCTCGACGGCGTAGCGCTGGGCGGCAAGATACTCCGACAGAAACGCCCCCGCCGAACCCTCGTGGTATGTGGTGGATTCAATATCGACGAGCTGGCGGGTAAGCTGAACAGGATCAACTGGCATATGGATTTCAGCATACGATAGAGTGGGGTCCGGGCACGTTCCATGTTTTCCGTTGCATCGGTACACTGGAGACGATATTTCTATGCCTTTTTCTTCCGGATCTGTGATCCGCTCCATCGACGACTTAAACGGCCCCATGGGCAAGATCGAGGCCGTTCTCAATACAGGCCGTGCCGATGCGCGCTATGCCGCTCTCGTGTGCCACCCCCATCCCCTGGGAGGCGGGACCCTTCACAACAAGGTGGTCTATCACGCCATGAAGGTCTTCTCGGGGCTGGGTCTTCCCGTATTGCGCTTCAATTTTCGGGGAGTTGGCCTGAGCGAAGGCGTGCACGATCATGGTCCTGGGGAGTTGAACGACGCTCGTGCAGCGCTGGACTGGCTTGATTCGAACCTGCACCTTCCCGTCCTGGTTGCCGGGTTTTCCTTCGGCGCGTACATCGCTCTGCAGCTGGGCTGCGGCGATCCTCTGGTCAAGGGTCTGGTGGGTCTGGGGGTGCCGCATCGCGCGGAAGGCCGCAGCTATGGGTATGAGTTCCTGGAACGCTGCACACAGCCGAAGCTCTTCATCAGCGGCACGGAAGATCAGTTTGGCCCGAGGGCCGCGATGAACCCGATTTTGAAGCATGCGGCGGAGCCCAAGGAGATTGTATGGATCGACGGCGCCGAGCACTTTTTCCAGGGCGTGCCTTCTTCACCGGGGGCGAAGCTCGGCCAGATGCAGGACATTCTTCGTGCATGGGTCACGCGGAGCTTTGATCTGGGGCTGCCATCCAGCGCGAAAGTCGGGATCGCTGGAGCCAGTTGAAGGTGCAACCGCGCCGCATCCACCGTGACGGAGCGAACCTCTTACCCCGGGTGGACATTGCAGCTCCAACGACGTAGTCTCCCCTTTCAATATTCGAGGACGATGAATTCTTGCGAACGGAGCGAGATCAGGACTATTTTGATTCGCGCTGGAATGGAGCACGGTCTGGTTGTTCTTTGTATCCCTAATTTGTAAAACGGGTTATGATTTTTCATAGAATGGGGAGTGCGGACTGATCTAAACCCGCGCGTTGCTGTACACCTCGTTTGGAACCTCATGTGCATGCGATTTCATTAAGGGGCCAATGAAAGACGCCGCTCAAACGCGAATTCTGGCAGTCGCGCTTGCGATCGCGACGCTAGCGGCTTGCGTGCTGGCCCTTATTAATCTGCAACGTGAAAACGGATACGAGATTCCGACCGACGGAGTCAGCTGGGCGGAGGTTGCAGGTGGGCTTCGGGCCCAGCATGTGCCTTCGGGATCGCCCGGCGATCGCGCGGGAATCCGTCCTGGAGACGTTCTTACCGGCATTAATGACCATCAGGTTGACCGCACGGCGGCGCTGATGCATCAGTTGTTCCGGCGCGGCATATGGGCGCACGCCACCTACTCCATCCTGCGTCCTCTTCCTCATGCGAAGGATCTGAAGAGCGCGGCGAAGCTGGAGATGCAGGTCATCCTGGTGCCGACCGACCGTTCGATCAACCAGGGATTGCGGTTTATCGCGCTGGTTTACCTGAGTATCGGGCTCTATGTGCTTTTTCGGCGATGGACGGCGCCGAAATCGACACACTTTTATGTCTTCTGCCTGGTTTCGTTTGTTCTGTACTCGTTCAAGTACACGACGGAGCTGGACACCTTCGACTGGATTATCTACTGGGGCAACCTTGCCGCCGGGGCCCTCCAGCCTGCCCTCTTTCTGCACTTCGCCGTCAATTTTTCCGATGATTACAAAGAGCCGGCGAACCGGGTGCGGCGGCGCCTGCTGTGTGCGTCCCTGTATCTTCCCGGCCTGCTCCTGATCGGGCTGCAGTCCTGGGCGATCGCATACTGGTCTGCAACGGGGATTCTGCGTCACCGGCTGGACCAGATCTCGGTCGCATACCTTGCCTTTTATTACGTGACGGCCGCGGTTGTCTTCCGCTTCCGTTATCGAAAGGCCGAGTCTGCGCTTGAGCGCCAGCAACTGAAGTGGCTGACGCGGGGCACACTTCTGGCGATTACTCCGTTCACGCTGGTGTATGCGATTCCATACGTCGCAGATTTCCATGTTCCCAGTCTGCTGACCAAGCTGGCAGGTCTTTCGCTGGTCTTTCTTCCGCTTACGTTCAGCTGGGCCATCGTTCGCTACCGGCTGATGGACGTTGATTTGATCTTCAAGCGAGGTGTGACGTACACGCTGGCGACGGCATCGCTGGTGGGACTCTACTTTGCTGTAGTAGCTGTGACCGCAGAGATGGTTCACGCCCGGCTTCCGAGCCTTCGCACCTGGGGCCTTCTGCTCGCCATTATCGTTACCGGCCTGATCTTCGATCCGCTCAAGCGTGCGATCCAGGGGCGGGTCGATCGCATGTTCGATCCCAGAAGATTTGACTACCGCGAGGCGCTGGTGGAGTTTGGCCGCGGCCTGAATTCGCAGACCGACCTGAGGGCCCTGCTGGACTCCATCGTCGAGCAGCTTCCGCAGACCCTGCTGGTGACACGCATTGCCGTCTTCCTTGCCTTGGAGAGCGAGACGGATCGTACGGGGCATCACTTTGAGCTGGCCGCCTCCCATGGGCTTACGAACCTGACTCCGTCCGAGATGAAGACGCTCGATCTCCGGTTCCTCAACTTCGACGATCCGGGGGCGAACAATCATCTTTTTCTTGAGAACCCTCTACAGATGCTGCGTCTGCCGGAGATGCAGCAGCTTACGGCGGCGCGACTGGATTTGAACTACTACGTTCCATGTCGAGTGGCGAACCGCGAGGGAGGGGGAACGCGCACGGTGGCTGTGATCGGCCTTGGACGCACCAATGACGGAGACTTTCTTTCGAGCGAAGAGATGGAGGTGCTGGAATCCCTGGCCGGGTACATCGGCATCGCGATTCAAAATGCGCAGCTCTATCGTCGGCTGGAGCAGAAGATCACGGATTTCGAGCGTCTGAAAGAGTTCAACGAAAACATCGTCGAATCCATCAACATCGGCATTCTTGCGGTGGACCTGGAGGACCGGGTCGAGAGCTGGAACACGCAGATGGAGGTCCTCTTTGCACGGCCAAGGGCCGACGCTCTGCGGCAGCCTATCTCAGAGCTGTTCCCTGCTGACTTCGTTGCGAGGTTCAACGCAATTCGCGACGAGCAAGGCACGCACACGCTGTACAAGTTCCGGCTGGCTCTTCCGACGGGAGAGTCGCGCGTCGCGAACATTGCTATAGCGCCCCTGGTGACCCGCAACTTCATCACGATTGGCCGGCTGATTCTGGTGGACGATATTACGGAACGCATTCAGATGGAGGCGCAGCTTACGCAGTCGGAGAAGCTGTCGTCAATCGGCCTTCTGGCAGCCGGTGTGGCGCACGAGGTGAACACACCGCTGGCGGTAATCTCCAGCTATGCGCAGATGCTGACCAAGCATATGCGCGACGACCACCGGCTGGCGCCGGTGCTGGAGAAGATTACGCAGCAGACCTTCCGCGCTTCGGAGATCGTGAATGGGCTGCTCAACTTCTCACGCACCAGCGGGACCGAGTTTTCCGACGTAAACCTCAACCAGCTTCTTGCCGATACGCTTGTGCTGCTCGAGCATCAACTGAAGACGGCGCAGATCCGGGTGGAGACGAACTTCGATGTGCAGCTTCCCAGCATTCACGGCAATGCGGGCAAGCTCCAGCAGGTCATTCTGAACCTGATGCTGAATGCGAAGGACGCCATGTTCGGCCGTCCGAACGCGACACTGCGGATCGCCACCTTCCGTGGAGCAGGCCGGGTGCTGATTCGCATTCAGGACACGGGGAGCGGCATTGAGCGTGAGCACCTGAACCGCATCTATGACCCCTTCTTCACGACCAAGATCAAGCCGCCGGAGGGCGGCCACAAAGGCACAGGACTGGGTCTCGCGGTAACCTATGGAATTATGCAGGAGCACGCTGGAAAGATTCATGTCGAGAGCGAGGTTGGCGTAGGGACAGCGTTCCAACTGGAGTTCCCGGTATCTGCTTCGCGGACGCTCGCTCCGCCCGCAACACTGCCTGTATCCACTCAGGAGCAGGATAGGAAGACGATTCATGCCTGAAATCACGACAGCAGCGCCGGAGGAATCCACCTCATCGCGCGCCGCAGACCACATAGCAGGAAGCCCCCGAATTCTGATCATTGACGACGAAGCCGCCATTCGGGAGTCCCTGGAGACAATGCTGACGCTTGAGGGCTTTTCCGTCACCCTTACGGTTGACGGCGCCTCTGGAATGGATCAGCTATCGCGTAACCATTTCGACCTGCTGTTGCTTGATCTGGCGCTGCCGGGGGAGAGCGGCCTTGATCTTCTTCCTCGCATTGTCGAGATGTACCCTACGCTGCCGGTCATCATGATTACGGCCTTCGGCACGATGGGCAATGTCGTCGACGCAATTCGCGCCGGCGCTGAGAACTTTGTCCAGAAGCCATGGGACAACGAGAAACTTCTCGCGGATATCCGCACCGCCATCGCGCGGCATCGTGCGGAAGAAGAGGTCGTTCAGCTCAAGCGCACGCTCAAGCAGCGTTACAACTTTGAGAACATCGTAGGCAAGAGCGAGCCGATGCTCAAGCTCTTCGACCTGGTCGCGCAGGTCGCTCCCAGCCGCTCGACGGTGCTGATCCAGGGCGAGAGCGGTACCGGCAAGGAGCTGATCGCCAAGGCGATCCATGCCAACTCGCCGCGCCGGGACCGTCCGTTCGTCCCCGTCAACACGGGCGCCGTCCCTTCGGAGCTGCTTGAGTCCACCCTCTTCGGTCACGTCAAGGGCGCCTTCACCTCGGCCGTCGCATCGAAGAAGGGCCTGTTTGAAGTGGCCAATGGAGGGACGCTGTTCCTCGATGAGATTGGCACCATGACGATGGATATGCAGGCCAAGATTCTCCGTGTCCTGCAGGACCGTCGCTTTATGCAACTGGGCGGAACCCAGGAGATCCAGGTGGATGTTCGCATCATCGCAGCGACGAACGTCAACCTGCAGGATGCCGTTCGAGCAGGTCGCTTCCGCGAGGACCTCTTTTACCGACTGAACGTGATCACGCTGGAGCTGCCGCCGCTGCGATCGCGCCGCGAGGACATTCCGCTGCTCGCCGGCCACTTCCTCAAGCTGTACTCCGCCGAAAACGGAATGGAGGAGCGCACGCTTTCGCCGGAAGCGATGCGGGTCCTGATGGATTATGAGTGGCCGGGCAATGTGCGCGAGCTTGAAAATGCGATGGAACGCGGCGTAGTGCTGTCGACCAGCAAGGTGATTCATCCGGAACTGCTGCCGGCCCAGCTTACCGGAAATACGTACTCCGCCAGCCTGCTCGAACAGCAGCCGAACGCTTCCCTCTTTGACCTTATGGAAGAGATCGAGCGCCGCATCATCACGGACCGGCTGGAGCGCTGTCACTGGAACCAGACGGAAGCTGCGGAGTACTTTCGGATTCCGCTCTCCACGCTGAACCAGAAGATCAAGCGGCTGAACGTCGAGATCAAGAAGCGCAATCGCGATTGACGATCTGCTTCGACAAAGGCCGGCTTTAGAAAGCAATCACTACCAGTCGAATCCTTTGTTGATGGCATCGAGCAGCACGTTGTCGGGGTCGCCGGTGTACTGCCAGAACATGATGCCTTGAAGGTGGTGCTTCTTCACATAGTCCGTGCGCGCCAGCTCGGCTTCAGGATCGTTATAGGTTATGAAGCTCTTCTCCGTGGCGTTGTAAAGGTACGGAGCCATCGCGACCGGATCCCAGTAGCGGACATACCCCAGTGCATTGATCAGAGGCTCGATCTTCGCGAATGACATCTCGACCGGCGCGGCATTCTGGTCGAGCGGAGGCTGCCACAGGCCATGAGTCGCACCGGGTTCGACGCCAACCCACCTGCGTCCGTAAAACGGCACGCCGATCACGATCTTCTTCATCGGCACACCGGCAGCGCGGTACATCTTAACGGCGTTATCGATTGAGATGGCCCTGGGGTCCTGCGGACTGGTATACAGCGGGGAATCATGCCCCGTGTTCTTCCCGGTCATGTACCAGTCGTAACACATCATGTTGACGCTATCGAGCCAACGTGCGGCCTGACGCATATCGGTATGGTCGAGCCAGATGCGCGTCGCGCCGGTAGCCGATGAGGTGTACAGACGCCGGTGAAGACGTTTTTCCTCTCGATTGAACCGCAGCCGCAGTTCGCGAAGCAGGGCCGTGTAGTTCTCGCTATCTTCAGGCCGTACATGGACCGACGGTGCGTGGGTGTATCCGGGATACTCCCAGTCGATATCGATGCCATCGAGGTGGTACTTCTCTATGATTCCGATGGCGCTGTCGACGAAGCGCTGACGTCCTTGCGTATTCCTGGCCATATCGGAGAAGCCGATTGAGCCCTCGCCACCGCCACCGACAGAGACGACGATCTGCAAGGCGGGGTTTGCCTGCTTAAGGCTGTTGAGCGCGGCCAGGTTTGCCGCGGCGTTCTGACTGCCCTCGATGATGACGCCGTCTTTCACCCGGAAGAAGGCGTAGTTGATGCGGGTGAGCTTTGCCGCCGCGACTGTGGTGGGATCGATAGGGCCGCCACGGCCAGCGAAGATATATCCGATGATGATCTTGTTGTGCTTCTTGAGCTGAGTCGCGTTGCCGGTCACGGCCAGAACGCAGATCGCGACCGCAGCCAGCAGGCCCGAGTAGAACCGCATTCGATCTCCCTTGTGGATGCGGCCATTCTAGCAAGGGGACAATTGTTGTTGCGAACTTTCTATGCTCCCGGTTGGATGACGATTTTCATGGAATCCGGTTGCGGATGCGAGGCCAGCTCGATGGCCGAGACCGCATTCTCGAGCGAGAAGCGGTGGGAGATGAGCTGCGTCAGGTCAAAACCGTTGCGCGGGCCTTCGAGCACCAGCTTTGAGACCTCGTCCTGGATAGCGACAGACGCGCTGTATGAGCCCATCAATGTCTTTTCGTCCATACAGACGGCGGCGGGGTCGAACGGCGCTTCTCCATGCTGGGTTGCAGCAAACAACATCACGCGGCCGCCGGGGCGGATTGCATCCATAGCGACCTGGATGAGCGCGTTGCCTCCGACTGCGACGAGTGCAACGTCAGCGCCGCGACCTTCGGTTGCCTCCTTCGCCGCTGCGACCACGTCGCCGCGCGCGTTCAGCGGCTTATTGAGTCCGAACTTCGCCGCGACTGCATGGCGCTCCGGGTAGAGATCGCTGGTGAGCACAGTGGCTCCTGTCCTGTGGGCAAGCGCCGCGAGAAGGATGCCGATGGGACCCTGGCCGATGACGAGCACGGTCTCATCAGGCTGAAGATTGAGCAAGTCGATCGCCTTGTAGCAGGTGTTCGTCGGCTCGATAAAGGATGCCTGCTCGAAGGAGATGTCGTCGGGAATCTTCACCAGTCCGCGACGCACGATCCAGTCCATGACGCGAATGTATTCGGCAAAGCCGCCGCCTGAGGGCTGGAAGCCCGCGGTGCAGCCGACCTTCTTGTAGGTCTCGCACTGGGCGAAGGTATGCTTGCGGCAATAAAAGCACTCTCCGCAGGGAATGTGGTGGTACGCCATGACGCGATCGCCGATGCTGAAACCTTCGACACCCTCGCCCACTGCCGCGATCGTGCCGGCCATCTCGTGTCCGAAGACGCGCGGCGCAGAGTGGGAGCCGGTATGGATTTTCTTCAGGTCGGTCCCGCAGATCCCGCAGGTGTGAATCTTCACCAGCACTTCGCCGGGGCCGATCTGCGGAACCGGAATCGTCTCCACGCGAACGTCGTTGACGCCGCGATACACTGCCGCGCGCATGGTCGCGGGAACTGTCGTCTGATCACTCACTCTTTGTTACTCCGTTCGAGGGCATTGACCCCCTCGTCTGTTCTGCAATAAATCTGTTGACGCTCTCTGCGAGCGTGCGCGCTGCGATGGAGCTGTTGCGTCCCAGCTCTAGCAGCGAACCCCAGTGCTGCGGCCGCACGGCCACATGCGAGATAAACGAGGTCATCTGCATCTGCCCCTGCGTATCGATGAAGCGGTTCAGGTCAGGCAGTGCCGCGTTCTCGGAGTCCGAAACTGCCTTGAAGCAGTAGAACGGGACCTGACGCATCATTGCCAAGCGGGCTATGGTGGCTGCTTCCATGTCGACCAGCCCGGCCCCGTAGCTCTCGTACAGGCGTTTTTTCTCGGCGGGGTTCGCGACCTGCGGAGTGGTCACCAGGCGAACCGTACTGTCGCCACCGGAGGAGGCAAATCGCTCGCCTGTCTGAACGTCAATCACCTCGCAGGGCAGGTAACACTTCCCTGTTTCCATCTGCGGAGTCAGAGCTCCGGCCCAGCCGACCGAGAGAGCAAGATCCAGGGCCCCCAGGAACTCGGCTGCTGTAAAAGCCCGGAGGGCGGCGTTGGAACCCATGCCTCCGCTGACGGCAATCAGCTCATTCCCGTCTCGCAGCGCTTTCCAGACAGAGAGTCCCCGCACGCCTGAGCGTTGTGGCTCCCATCCGCGCACCAACGGCTTCAGTTCGCCCGGCATGGCTGCGATGATCCCAATTCTCATGGGGTCTTTCCCTGCGGCGGTGGAGCGTAGCCGTGGGTCACGAACCAGTGAATCGCAGAACGCAGGGCGTGGTAGATCGGAATGTGTTTGAAGCCGAGCTCGCGCTCTGCCCTGGCGGAGGAGGCGAACATCATCTTCTTGCCCATGCGGACAGCCTCGACCGTTGCTCGCGGCTCCTTCTTCAACAGCTTGCCGGTAAAGGTCTCATCGAAGAACGCAAAGGCCATCGCGACGGCGTGCGGAACCTTCATCGTAGGAGATGGCAGCCCGGTGATGGCAGACATGCGATCGAGAATCTGCTTCAGGGTGAGGTTCTCACCGCCCAGAATATAGCGCTCGCCCGGCCGGCCGCACTGGAGCGCGATAAAATGCATCCTCGCAACTTCGCTGACGTCGACAAGATTCAGACCGGTGTCCACATAGGCCGGAAACTTGCTATTGAGAAAGTCGACGATGATTCTCCCCGTGGGCGTGGGTTTGGCGTCGCCGGGCCCGATGGGAGTCGTCGGATTCAGGATCATGACGTGCTGCCCTGATCGGGCGGCTTTGATCGCTTCCTGCTCGCCGAGGAATTTGGAGCGCTTGTAGTGACCGATCATGTGAGCCAGTGACACGGGTGTGTCTTCGTCCACGACCGTGCCGTCGGACTGGAACCCCATTGTGGCCACGCTTGAGGTATAGACCACGCGATCGACTCCGACTTCGCGAGCAATGCGCAGCAGCTCTCGCGTTCCATCTACATTGGCGGCGTACATCTCGGCGGGATCCCGAACCCACAGGCGGTAGTCAGCGGCGACATGCACCAGCACGTCGCATCCTGCAAGCGCTCCGCGGAGGCCCTCAGGGTGGCGCAGATCGCCTGTCACCAGCTCGGCGTCGATACCCTCTATCGCAGCGAGATTGCTGGTCCTGCGGGTCAGCAGAGACAGCTTTGCGCCCTCGGCCGCGTACTTCTGGGCCACATGGGATCCTACAAAGCCTGTCGCTCCGGTAATGAATGCACGCACGTGTTAACTATTCCCCAGGGGGCAGGAGTTCAGCGGATCAGGAGCGCCTTAGTCCAGCTTCTCCGGTTCAATCTGGATGTTTTTCTCGCCTGCGGCCTTCTTCTCCCAATACTTCTTCACCCATGCCTCGAAGGTCTTTCCGGCTGCAGTGTCCCGGCCGGTGAAGGCCAGCGCAGCGATATCAGAGTATGCCACGTTCACCTTGGTGCGGTCATTGGTCGGGATGATACGAGCGAACGAGTCACGAAGCGAGCTGCCAGAGCGACGATCGAAGAGATATCCCTCGACCTTCGAGCCGTCCTTAAGGGTGATGGTGATGTCTCCTCGGTAGTCGAAGGCCTTCTCAAGCGCCTCGCGAATCTCGCCTTCGGTCGCGAGGGTGGGAATCCAGCCCTCCAGATTCTCCTTTTCGCGGCCCGCAATCGTTTCCAGCTCATCCGGGCTGTGTTGACGCAACTGCTCGATCTTCAGATGTTCCTGCTGCTCTGTCGCCATCGTTGCCTAGTCTCCCGAAACCGTCTGAAGCTCGTTGTCCGATGCGCTGCTCTGGATCTGCACCAGAGGAGTAGCGTGCTCCGGCTTCCACTCGTTCAGCAGCTTTTCAGCATCGGGATCAGGATAGGTCGAGGGAAACATATACTTTGACGCCGTCACCAGGAACCCTTTGAGCGAGCTGAAGTTGTAATCGACGGCGCTGGCCTCGTGGCCGGAGTGCACCATGCAGTTGGCGCAGCGCGGGTTGCCGCTCTTCGCGCCGTAGTTCTCCCACTCGGTCGTCTCCATCAGCTCCTGGAACGAATCGGCGTAGCCGTCCTGCAGGAGGTAGCAGGGCTTCTGCCAGCCGAAGATCGAGAACGTAGGCATCCCCCACGGCGTGCACTCGAAGTTCCGCTTGCCCATCAGGAACTCGGAGAAGAGCGGATGGGTGTTGAACTGCCAGGACTTCTTGCGGTTAGAAAGGATTGCCCGGAACAAGCGGCGTGACTTTGCCTTGCCGAGGAAGTGGTTCTGGTCGGGAGCCTTGTCGTAGGTGTATCCCGGCGAGACCATCATGCTCTCGACCCCGGCAGCCATCAGCTGATCGAAGTGCCGGCGCACGCTGTTCGGGTCAGCGCCGTCGAACAGTGTCGTGTTGGTAGTCACACGGAAGCCCGCAGCGACAGCGGCGCGGATGCCCTCCATGGCGATGTCGTATCCGCCCTCGCGGCAGACGGAGAAGTCATGATGCTCGCGCTCGCCATCCACGTGGACCGAGAAGGAGAGGTACTTCGAAGGCTTGAAGAGGTGAAGTTTTTCTTTAAGAAGCAGCGCGTTGGTGCACATATAGACGTACTTCTTGCGCGCCACAAGTCCGGCGACGATCTCAGGCATCCTTGGATGCAGCAGAGGCTCACCGCCCGGAATGGAGACCATCGGGGCACCACACTCTTCCACCGCATGGAAGCACTCTTCCGGGGTGAGTTCAGACTTCAGGATGTGGGCAGGATATTGGATCTTCCCGCAACCCGCGCACGCGAGATTGCAGCGGAAGAGGGGCTCGAGCATGAGGACCAGAGGGTAGCGTTTCCGCCCCTTGATCTTCTGCTTCAGCACATACGATGCGACCGTCCAGGCCTGTGAAACCGGTACTGCCATTCGGAGATTCCTCCAAGGAAAAGTCTGTTAAGCGGCTGTCTCGTCCGCCTCGCGCTTCATCGCGCGCTCATATGTCGTCAAAGCCAGCAAAGGAAAGTACTGCTTGTACAGGTGGTATCCAAGATAGAACACGCGCGGGAAGCCCGTTCCCGTGTAGTAGCTCTCGCCGTTGCGTCCTGGCACCAGCTCATCCCAGCTGCCATCCTCATGCTGGCGTTCGATCAACCAGCGAACTCCCTTCGCGACCGAATCGGACCGCGTGTCTCCGGCAGCGAGCAGTCCGAGGATTGCCCACGCCGTCTGGGACGGGGTGCTTGGTCCGATGCCGCGCTGGTTCGGGTCGTCATACGTGCCACAGGTCTCGCCCCATCCTCCGTCCGTGTTCTGCACCATGCGGATCCACTCGGCTGCCTGCTGGATTGCCGGCTCGTGATTCCATACCCCCATCGCTTCCAGACCGCGAAGAACCAGGAAGGTTCCATAGAGGTAGTTGACGCCCCAGCGTCCAAACCAGCTGCCGTCCGGCTCCTGCTCCTTAAGGATGAACTGAATGGCCTTTTCGACTCGCGGATCTTTCCGCGTGAAACCATACTGGGCAAGCATCTCCAGCATGCGTCCGGTGATATCCACCGTCGGCGGGTCCAGCATGGCGTTGTGGTCGGCAAACGGGATGTACTGAAAGATCATCTTCGTGTTGTCTTTATCGAAGCTGGCCCAGCCACCGTTTTTACACTGCATCGCCCATACCCAGTTGAGAGCCCGCTGACACACCTCGTAGTGATAGCGCTCCCGGGGATGGTCGACGCAGTTGAGCGCCATCAGAACCTGGCCGGTATCGTCCACATCCGGGTAAAATTCATTGTTAAACTCGAAACACCAGCCGCCAGGTTCCACATTCCTGACCTTTTCGGCCCAATCGCCCTTGGTGCGAATCTCCTTGGACAGGATCCAATCCGCGGCCTTCAGCATATGAGGGTCTGTGCGGCTGACCCCCGCCTCGCCCAACGCGTACATGGCCTGCGCGGTGTCCCACACGGGAGGAAAGCAGGGCTGCATCCGGAAGGTTGGCGTGGGGTAATCCGGAGTTCCCTCCGGGCAATCGATGCCGAGCTTCTCAAACTCGTCCATCGCCCGGATCATCTGGGGGTCATCGAAGGAATAGTCGAGGCAGCGCAGGGCGACGATGGAGTTCAGCATGGCCGGGTAGATCGCGCCCAGGCCGTCTGACTTCTCAAAGCGCTCCAGCATCCACTTCTCCGCCTTGCGAATGGCGATCTTGCGCAAGGGACGGATGTGAACCCGTTCGAACCAGTGGACCATGCGGTCGGTGAAGAGGAAGAAATTCCTCCAGCCGATCAGCTTCTTCCGGTCCCAGCGCAGGTGGAGATCGGCGTTCTGCCGTCCGCCGACGAACAACTCTTCAATGCCCTGCTCCGGAGGCAGCTTCTTGAAAGGCTTCTTCGCGTAGATGATCGAGAGCGGGACCAGAATGCCGCGCGACCAGGAAGATATCTCGTAGATATTGAAGTACGACCAGTTGGGAAACAGGACGATCTCCGGCGGAACCGCCGGGACCGCGTCGTAGTCGTACTGGCCAAGAGCGCAGAGATAGATCTTGGTGAAGGTGTTGCACTCGACGACACCACCGTGAGCCAGAACCCACTCGCGAGCCTTGACCATGATTGGGTGGTCCGCCGACCATCCCATCAGTTTCAACGCCAGATAGGCTTTGACCCCGTAGTTGATATTGGAGGGGCCGCCGGGATAAAGGCTCCAGCCCCCGTCCTCGTTCTGGTGGCGAAGGATCTCGTTCAACGCACGCTGCAACTTATCGGGATCGCCTGTGCCGAGCAGCGTGTGCATGAAGATGTAGTCGGCCTCGAGCATGACATCGGCCTCGAGTTCGCCGCACCAGTAGCCGTCGGGATGCTGCTGTCCAAGCAGCCATTCCTTCGAGCGGCGTATTCCCTCGGTCACTTGATGAAGGCCGAGGTCCAGCCGGCCGAACCGCGGCTGCTTAGGCTGGTTCGGCGTCTGCGGGTTCTCTGAAATTTGGCTCATCTACGATTCTCTGGAAGCCGCAGTCTCGCGAAACAGCAAAACCGCGAGAAGCGGAACTCCTTCTCCGCCCTAACGGGCGGGTTGCGGGGCCGAGGCTATCGCCTGAACAATCTCCGGAGGAAGTCCAAAACGCACGTTCTCGGGCATGACCTCGACCTCGTCAACCGAACCGTATCCCTTGGCCTGCAGGTAGGCAACGACCTCCTGGACCAGCACTTCGGGAGCGGAGGCTCCGGCGGTTACGGCGATGGCATTCATACCCTCCAGCCACTCCGGCCGGATGTCCTCCGCCTTATCGATCAGGTAGGAGTTGGTTCCAAGATTTTGCGAGACTTCTACCAGACGGTTGGAGTTCGAGCTATTGCGGGATCCGACGACCAGGACCACGTCTGCGCCATGGGCGACGTTTTTTACCGCGGTCTGCCGGTTCTCCGTGGCATAGCAGATGTCCTGCGCGTGCGGACCGACGATGTTGGGAAACTTCTTCTTAAGCGCATCGATCATGTACTTCGCTTCGTCGAGCGAGAGCGTCGTCTGGGTGAGATATGCGACCTTGTTGGAATCCGGGACGACAAGTGCTTCGACTTCTTCGACGGTAGAGACCACCTGGGTGACCTCAGGAGCTTCGCCCTGGGTTCCCTCCACCTCTTCGTGATCGCGATGGCCGACCAGAACCAGCGAGTACCCCTGCTTGGCGAACTTGATAGCCTCTACGTGTACCTTGGTGACGAGCGGGCAGGTCGCATCGATGACCTTCAGGCCGCGGTCCTTCGCGCGCTGACGCACCGCAGGCGATACGCCGTGGGCCGAGTAGATTACCCTTGCGCCTTCGGGAACTTCGTCCAGCTCATTGACAAAGATAGCGCCTTTTTTGGCCAGATCATTGACGACATAGCTATTGTGCACGATCTCCTTGCGAACGTAGATCGGCGCGCCAAAGGTCTCAAGCGCAATGCGCACGATGTCGATCGCGCGGACGACGCCTGCACAAAAGCCGCGGGGCTTGAGCAGGAGCACACGTTTGGTTTGCGTTGGAGAGCTGATCTCAGAGGTAGTTACGGGATCGAAGGTCGTCGTGGTGGTCACCCATTAAGTATACCGCGATAAAGCATAAAGCATCCCTCCTGAGGAATCTTGGGAGATGCCTCTTCGCGGGCCAGGGTTCCCTTCGCCGAAGGATCTTTCGCCAAGCGCTGTCTGGATGCCTAAACCAACCTCCTTCAGGAAGTTGCGGGGAGACTCAGGAGCCACACTCCGGGTGACCGCAATTGCAGCGCAGCGTCATGAACTTGCGGGAATCCTCGCATTGCGCCGAGCAGTACTTGCTTCCTGGCGGGGCCATGCAGTTGCAACCCTGTTTTGCGCATTTCTGGGGAGTATTGTTCATCACAAGGCCCCCTCCGGAGGCCATTTGTGCCTCTTCGGATGCAGACAGCTTCACGCGGGGATGTGTGCGGAACTGGAGGGTCAGACGAAAAAAGGCTGATGCTCAGCGGCTGGCGGCCAGCAGATGCTCGGCGTGTTTGAGGCTGGTTTCGGTGAGCTTCTCTCCACTCAACATGCGTGCAATCTCGCGGGCCCGTTCTGGTTGGTCCATCTGGCGAATCGCAGTCTGCGTGCGTCCGCGCTTCTCGGATTTTTCAATCAGGAAGTGCTGGTCGGCGAAGGCGGCTATCTGGGGGAGATGGGTGATGCACAACACCTGCTGTCCGCGCGAGAGTGTCTTGAGCTTCTTGCCGACGGCTTCGGCAGCCCGGCCGCCGATACCGATATCGATCTCGTCGAAGACCAGCGTTCGCGGCAGAGGGGTCTTCTTTCGTTTGCCGGTTCCCTGACCTCCCTCTTCGACGGTCACCTTGAGAGCGAGCATGACACGGGACATCTCGCCGCCGGATGCTATCTCATTGAGCGGCTTGAGCGGCTCTCCGGCGTTGGTGGCGATGCGATATTCCACCTGGTCCCATCCGTGAGCCGACCAGCCGGATTCCTGCTCCTCCTGGCGGACGGCGACCTCGAAACGGGTGTTCATGGCCAGGTCATTGATCTGGGTGACGGCCAGCTTTTCCAGGCGCTTTGCCGCTTCTCGTCGGGCTGCCGTGACCTTCGCTGCGGCCTGCCGGTAGGATTCGGCGTCGGCAGACTGCTTCTTCTTAAGTTCTGCGAGCAGAACATCTCGATTTTCGACTTCGGCCAGTTTCCGCGCGGCTTCTTCCCCGAAGGCCATGATGTCGGCCAGAGTCTGGCCGTACTTGCGCTTGAGCTTGTCGAGCGCTGCGAGGCGATCTTCGATCTCTTCGAGCCGTCCCGGAGAGGCGTTGGCGTTTTCCGCGAACTCCCGCACCTCGGAGGCCACGTCCTCGACCGTCGCCTTGACGGTGGCAAGCTGCTGGGCTGCTGCACTGAACCTACCGTCGAAGCGCGCCAGGTCTTCTACCTGTTTCAGAGCGGCTCCGAGAGTGGTTTCGGCCGCGTTTTCGCTCTCATAGAGAAGCTCGTAGGCGCTCATGGCCGCAGTAAAGACGCGCTCGGAGTTCGCGAGCACGCGCTTTTCGGTCTCAAGCTGCTGGTCCTCGTCGGGGGCGGTCAGGCCTGCCTGATCGATCTCCTTCGCCTGGAAGCGCCATAGATCCGCCATGCGCAGACGGTCCTGCTCGTCGGCTTCCAGCTCGACCAGCCGGGCGGTGGTGTCGCGCCATGCCTGGTACGCGGCTGCGATGGCATCGGTAGCTATCTCTCCAAACCGGTCAAGAAGGGCCCTCTGCTGCGCCTGGTCGAAGGCTCCCATCGTTTCTCCCTGAGAGTGAACCAAGGCCAGTTCGGGAGCAAGCTGCTTGAGAACGCCCACGGTGGCAGGCTGGTTGTTGACGAAGACACGTCCTTTTCCGCTGGCGGCGATCTCGCGGCGGAGTACGACCTCGTCACCCTCGGCGTCGATGCCATTGGATTCGAGGATCGTCGCTGCTCCTGGAGTCATCTCGAAGACGCAGGAGACGACCGCACGTTCTTCTCCGTGACGCACCAGATCGGAGGATGCCTTGCCGCCGAGCAGGATCTGCAGGGCGTCGATCAGGATGGACTTTCCAGCCCCCGTCTCTCCGGTCATCAGGTTCAGTCCGGGGCCGAAGCTGGCTACGGCCCGGTCGATCACAGCATAGTTTTCCGCGCGTAACTCCAGCAGCATCTCTTTTTCGGCCTCGAAACGGTTTACGCAGAGCATAGCAAATCCATTCCGTTGCTCGTTCCACATCTTTGGAGAGTGTTTTGTGACCGGAGGGGACGCGCGAGGCTCCAATAGGACGATAGAATTTCGCCCGGGCTTTTTCCGGGAAAGGACCTGCCGTGATTTCGATAAGAATTGTGCTTGCAGCTCTTATATTGGTTGGCGTGATTGCACCTGCGAACTCACAGCCGGTTCCGGCTGGTACTCCGGTTCTGGTGGAACTCTTTACGTCGGAGGGATGCTCGAGCTGCCCGCCTGCCGATAAGCTGCTGGCTATGCTGCAGGCGCAACAGCCCGTACCTGGCGTTCATATTGTGGCGCTGGAGGAGCACGTTGATTACTGGGACCGTCAGGGCTGGCGCGACCGGTTTTCCTCATCGAAGTTTACCCAGCGGCAGAGCTTTTACGCTCCCCGGCTGAACTTTGAGGACTCCTACACGCCGCAGATGATTGTCGATGGTGAGATGCAGCTTTTGGGCAGCGACTCGTCCAGGGCATCTGCGGCGATCTCCCAGGCTGCACGGAAGGAGAAGATCGAGCTGACGCTGACCAGACCGGTCTTCAGCGGGCAAACGATCAGCGGATCGGTTGGGGTACGGTCTACCGCCATGCGCCTTCCTCACGGAGATCTCTATGCGGTGTTGGTTCAGCCTTCGGCCTCGACGGAGGTCAAGGGTGGAGAGAACGGAGGGAAGCAGCTGAATCACGTGAGCGTTGCGCGGGCCTTCGTAAAGATCGGCAAGATCGACGATCTGGCGCGGGGCCCTGTCGACTTTAAGATCTCCGCTCCCGCAGCGATGGAGCCTGCCGGGATGCGTCTGGTTGTGTTTGCACAGCTTCCGAGCCAGGGCGCAATCCGGGGTGTTGCTGAAACGGAGATTCCTTCCGCACGATAGGGATACTTCCGCATCCTGGCCTACTGGCAAGCATCTAGAATAGATACAGATGGCGGACCAGAAGAAAGCCGGCAAACCTTCCAAACAGCCTGCGAAAAAACCCGTGCAAGACGACGAGGTCGTAGGGAAGGTCTATGACAGTCGCCTGATGCGGCGGTTGTTGACCTATCTTGGCCCCTACCGGCTGCAGGTAATCTTTTCGTCCGTGGCTATTGTCATCAAGGCAGCCAGCGATGTGACGGGACCCTACCTGGTGAAGGTGGCGGTCGATACCTACATGACCGGGACTCCGCCCGGGCACGTTTCCTGGCTTGCGCGTCACCTCAGCCCCACACCGGCAACCGGCATAACGCAGCTGGCCGGACTGTACCTGGGCGCCCTGCTGCTGACCTTTGCGCTGGAGTTTGTCCAGACCTACCTGATGCAGTGGACCGGACAGAAGATCATGTTCGATCTGCGAAGCCAGATTTTTCGGCATCTGCAACGGATGTCCCCGGCGTTCTTCGACCGGAATCCAGTCGGACGGCTGGTGACTCGCGTTACGTCAGACGTGGACGCCCTGAACGAGATGTTCACCTCGGGCGTACTGGCGATCTTTGAAGATGTCTTCGTGCTCGCCTTTATTGTGATCATCATGCTGCGGATGAGCTGGCCGCTGGCCCTGCTGACGATCTCCGTTATTCCGGCGATTCTCTACGTTACCGGCATCTTCCGCAGGTATGTGCGGGAGAGCTACCGTCGACAGCGCTCAGCAACGGCCCGCATTAACGCCTTCACCCAGGAGTATGTCTCCGGCATGGCGATTGTGCAGCTGTTCAATCGCGAGCGCCGCGCCTTCAACGACTTCTCCGAGGTCAACGCGGAGAACAAAAAGGCCTGGACGGATGCGATCTTTGCCTACGCGCTCTACTATCCGATCGTTGAGTTTCTCAGCTCGACTGCCATCGCGCTGGTGATCTGGCGCGGGGGCATCAGCGTTCTGCACACGGAGAGCTTCACGTGGCTTACCGCGCATACCTACCTTGCGCCGGGTTCCAATTCCATCCAGACCAGCCTCTTCGGGACAGTCACACTTGGCGTGCTAATCGCGTTTATTCAGTATGCGCAGCGGTTCTTCCGGCCCATCCAGGACCTCAGCGACAAATACAACATTCTGCAGGCGGCGATGGCCGCGGCGGAGCGCATCTTCAAGCTGCTGGACACGGGATCAGAGATTGTTTCGCCGGATCGCCCCGTGCCTGGCGACAACTCTGGCCGGGTGGAGTTTCGCGACGTGTGGTTCACCTACCAGCACCTGGATGAACATCAGCTTGCGCGGATCAGCACGGCATCGGAGCAGGAGCTTGATTCCTTTGCCGATATCGAGTGGATCCTGCGCGGGGTGAGTTTCACGATCGAGCCAGACGAGACGGCGGCGATCGTCGGCCATACCGGAGCCGGCAAGACAACGATCACGGCGCTGATGATGCGCTTCTATGACATTCAGCGGGGCGAAATTCTGGTGGACGATGTGGATGTCCGCAAGCAGGACCTGACCGCTCTACGCCGACGCTTCGGTGTGGTCCTGCAGGATCCGTTTCTTTTCACGGGAACGATTGCGGACAACGTCCGTCTTGGCTCGGCGTGGATTACAGATGAGCAGTTGGAGCGCGCCTGTGACGAGGTCAACGTCGGCGACTTTATTCGCACGCTTCCGAATCAGTTTAGGGAACCCGTGCAGGAACGTGGCGCCACGCTCTCGACCGGCCAGAAGCAGCTGATCAGCTTTGCTCGAGCGCTGGCGCATGCACCGCGCATTCTCATCCTCGACGAGGCGACGAGCTCCGTCGATACGGACACCGAGCTTCGCGTCCGGCTGGCGCTTTCACGGATGATTACGGGACGCACCTCGATCCTGATTGCGCACCGCCTCTCCACCATCCAGACTGCCGATACCATCCTGGTGATGCACAAGGGCCGTCTGCGCGAGAAGGGCACGCACCAGGAGCTGCTGGCCCAGCGAGGACTTTACTGGAAGCTGTATCAGCTTCAGTACAAGGACCAGGAGATCGGCACAGGCGCAGGAACAGACGTCCGGCTGGAGCCGCTGGGCGCGGACTGAGGCTTTTCCTCTACTCGTACCGCAGGGCCTCAATGGGGTCGAGATTGGCGGCCTGGATCGCCGGAATCATTCCGCTCACAACGCCGACGAGAACCAGAACTCCGGTCGCGACGATGACGATATTGGGCGAGATCAGCAGATAAATATCGGCAGCGCTGGCATTGGTGGCGATGGCGCTGTAGAAGGTGATACCGCCGACGAGCTTGCTGACGGTGAAGGCCAGCAGGATGCCTCCCAGGCCCCCGACGCCTGTGATGACCATGGATTCTGCGAGGAACTGAAAGAGGATGTGGCGCTTGCGTGCGCCGAGCGCTTTTTCAACGCCAATCTCGCGGGTTCGCTGCTGCACGCTGACCAGCATAATGTTCATCAGTCCGATGCCGGCAATGCCGAGCGTGAGTACCCCAATAAACAATAGGAGCGCCTGCAGGCCGATAGAGATGAGGCGGAACTGCGAGAGTTGCTCCATGATGTTGGCGACGAACACAGCGTTTCGGTCGGTCGGACGGAAGCCGTGGGCGGCTGCGAGTTCGTTTCTCAGTGCGTGCTCGACCGCCTTGTGATCGCCTTTGTAACTCATCCACATGCCGTCGAGATACTTGGTGTCCTTGATGTCGCCCATCGTTGGGAACGGGATATAGGTGACGCGATTGATATTGTCGTCGCCCTCCTGCATCTTGGGTTTCAGTACTCCGATCACCTCGAAGCTGATGCCGTTGATGTGTATCTTCTGCCCCAGGGGGAACATGCCGGAGAAGAGCTTCGTCTTAGCTTCGGAGCCGATGACGGCAACGTGATTGCGCTGCTGCATATCGGCGGCGGTGAGGAACCGGCCCTCCTCGATCTGTATGTTCATGATCTCGGAGAGTTCAGGGGTGACACCATCTACCTCCCAAGTGAAGGAGTGCAGGTCGTTCTGCACGGGAACCTGCTTCCACAGCATGGGAGAGATGTGCAGGATTCCGGGAACCGTCTCCTGGATGCGCTCGATATCGTCCTGCTTGAAGCGAACCTTGATGCCGGCTTTGGTGCCTCCTGCCTGTTCGCTGGTAGTGCCGGGGAAGGCGCCGATCATGTGTGTTCCCCACTGCGCGAAGATTGCCTCGAAGGCGCGGCCAAATCCGGCTCCGTACGCGAGCAGAAGGACGACTGTGGCGATTCCCCACGCCATGCCGATGACGGTGATGGCGGTGCGACGACCGTTGAAGCGCATCGCCTCCATGGCCTGCAGAAAGATGTCCTTAGTCATCGCGCCTACTCCTTTCTGAGCGCCTCGACGGGCTCGAGCGCGGCAGCCTTGCTGGCCGGGTAGAGGCCGGCGATCACGCCGCAGAGCACCAGAGTTCCCATCGCCATGGCTGCCGACCATGGGACGAGCCGAGGCGGGTCGAATCCCATCTGGTTGTTCCCCATCGCCTTGCCCAGGGCAAACATCAGAGTGGCAGAGCCCAGGATTCCGATGAGGCCGCTGAGGCCGGTCAGCATCAGTCCCTCAAGAAAGAACTGGGTAAGGATGCTGCGTTTGGTCGCGCCGAGCGCCTTGCGCAGACCAATCTCCTTGGTGCGCTCGGTTACCGTCACCAGCATGATGTTGATGATGCCCACGGCTCCAAGGGCGAGTGTGACGATGCCGACACCTCCGAGGAAGACGTCCATCGCGGTAAAGATGAGTCCCACAGTACGCTCGGATTTGATGGTGTCCCACTCCTCGAAGGCATCTTTGACGGAGGCATCGAAGCCGTGGCGCTCGGCGATAATGCGGTGCACCTCGGCCTTGGCGGTCTCGTTCAGGTCAGGCGTGGTGGGCTGGTACTGGATAGAGCTGACGGCGTCCTCGGGGATGTTCTCCCCCGTCATGGGGAAGAGCTCAAGCATGGTGGAGAGCGGGATGTAGAGCTTCTGATTGTCTCCGTCGTTATTGCCGCGGCCTATCTTTTCCGCTACGCCAATCACCTGGAAGCGCGCTCCGTTGACCGTGATGAACGCGCCCAGCGATGGTCGGCCGGGAAAGAGCAGCTTATCGTTCTTCTGCCCGAGAACGACCACCCTTCTGCGCTGGGCGATGTCATCCGCGTTGAAGAAGCGTCCCTGGGCGATAGGAAGATGGCGGACCTCCGGGTAGTTGGCTTCGACTCCCACGACAGAGCCGCCGGAGCTGGAGAATTCACTGACCTGCTTGAGATCGCCGCGATTAAGAAAGACTGTTACGTTGCGCACATGCTGTGCCTGCTGCCGGATGGCAGCGGCATCACGGACCGTGAGTTTGTAAGGGCGCATTCCGGTGTGCTGGTTCGGCAGTGCAGGGATGGTACCGCCCCAGGCCATGATGACGTCCTGCCCCAGCTGCGCCAGACCGCGGCGTTGACCGGACCGGAACCCTTCGCCCAAACCGATCAGGAGCAGAAGCGATGCGACGCCCCAGGCAATACCGAACATGGTCAGGAAAGACCGCAGCTTATTCGCCGCGATGGACCGGAAGACCTGGGCGAAGATGTCGATGAGCGCGCGCATGAGGATACGTTGACGTTGACTTCAGTAGTTCATCATCGGGTACGCAGCCTGGAAGAAAAGAGTTCCCTTGTGTGACGAAGTGTACCGGATTGGGGCGCTTCGGGCGCCTCCTGGTGGAGTGTGGATTGGCCGCCAAACCGGAGATCCTTCGAGTTCGCATCCTGCGATGCGGCTGCAGGATGCCTCGCTGACGATGACACTTCGAAGGATATCTCCGGTGTCAGCGTCGTCCTAAACCAGATTTTTGGTGAGAACAGCGGCTTCGGGATCGGGCAGGGATCGAGGCAGGGCGCCGAGTCTTCGGAAGAGGTCTTCCACGGAGCGAAGCGCTTCGGGAGCTGCTGCCGGGGGATAGAGGATCTCGACCGGACTAGCCTTGAGAATCTCACCGCGGATCGCGAAGCACCGTTCCGGACGATATACGCAGGACGCCAGATCGGTAATGCTCAGTGCGGTGCTGGGAGTGCAAAGAATGGTCTTCGGAGGAGCCATGCGGTCGATCATGCTGAAGATCTCGAGCTTCGATTCGAGTTCGTCGGGAACGAAGTCGACGGCGATGTCTGCTTCGCGAACGGCCTCTTCGACTGTGGAGGCCAGTTGGAGCTCGCCAAAACTCCCGCGAAGGCTGAGATCGGCATACTCCATCTCCGCAGTTCTGAGATTAGAGGGCATCACGTCTTCAAGGACAACGTAAAAACCGGCGGCGGCGCATGCCATGGCGAAGCTGCGCCCGGCCTTCCCAGCCCCAATCACTGCAATCACGCGAATTGCAGGACGGGGCGAGGGCGCATTTGAGTCACTCACTTCTTTCCTGCCAGGGCAGCAACTACGGAGTCGAAGCTGGGATCGGCATGCTTGATGTGTTCTGAAACACGCTGACGCTCTTCATCGGTCAGCGAAGGCAGGACGGCGAGGATGCGGCGCAGCGTCACCGATATATCGTCAACGTAGTTCATGGTGCGGATGGCTTCGCCAGAGAGAGGCATGAGAACTCCTGAGTTTTGAGATTGCCTATTCAGTCTAAATCTTCTGTGCGGGCTCTGCCGAAGTGGAGACAACAGGAATCGAAGGCGGCTCCGGAGGAACATACCGGTCGCGGTCGGCCATCTCCGTTAATGCGGCGAGTTGGGTGGCGAAATCAGGATGGAGATCTCCCTCTTCGAACCGCCATGCCCAGTTGCCTTCCGAAGCTGCCGGCCTATTCATGCGCGCTTCACTTCCGAGGTGGAGGACGTCCTGCAGAGGAAAGATGCAGATGTTCGCCACTGAGCGCGCTGCGGCTCGCATGAGCGCCCACACAATCTCTCCTTCATGCCGAATGGGTTGCAGGTATGTCTCAACATTTTCCCGCTCTAGCGGGCTTGTGTCTTCAATCCACCAGCCCAGCGTGGTGTTATTGTCGTGAGTTCCCGTGTAGATGACTGTGTTCGGAACACATTTGTGAGGCAGGTGGAGATGTGAAGCGCGATCCGAGAACCCGAACTGCAACACTCGCATGCCCGGCATATGGAAGTGCTCGCGTAGCTGGTCGACTTCGGGAGTGATGAGCCCGAGATCTTCGGCGATGAACGGCAACTCTCCGAAGACAGTCTTCAGCCGTTCAAAGAGAGCCATCCCCGGAACTTTGACCCAGATGCCCTTAACGGCTGTTTCTTCGGACGCCGGGATCGACCAGCAGGCTTCAAAGCCGCGGAAGTGGTCCAGGCGGATCATGTCATAGAGTGCCAGGGAACGACGAATTCTGGCGACCCACCAATCAAAGCCTCGCGCCGCGAGCGTATGCCATTTGTAGAGCGGGTTACCCCAGCGTTGTCCGGTGGCCGAGAAGTAATCAGGCGGCACGCCGGAGACGCAGATGGGAAGAAGTTTTTCATCCAGTTCGAAGATGTCGGGGTTGGTCCAGACGTCGGCGCTGTCATAACTGACAAAGATGGCAATGTCGCCCAGGATTCGGATATCGCGCTCTGTGCAATAGTTCTTGAGCGCGCACCACTGTTCGTTAAAGAAGAACTGAATGACCTGCTCGACCGCCAACTCATCGGCGGATCCACTGCGGAGGGAGGAGATTGCGTCGTCGTGACGATGGGCAAAGGCCTCCGGCCATTCACTCCAACTGGAGAAGCCGAATCGCCTCCGCAGGACGGTGAACATGGAATAATCCGGGAGCCACGAGATATTCCGCTGAAGGAATTCCTGATATCGATTCAGATCGGTGCCGCTCGCCTGGTTGAGAAAGTTCCTGGCTGCCTCCTCGATCAATGGCAGCTTTTCGCTGTTGACCCTTGCAAAATCGACAGGACCGTTGTGACCGGAAAGACCAGCGATCTGGTCTGCGGTGAGCCAGCCTGCATCGACAAGCTTCTCAAGACTGATGAGAAGCGGATTCCCCGCGAAGGCGGAGAGCGCAGAATACGGAGAGCTTCCGTAGCCGGTGGGGCTGAGAGGAAGCACCTGCCATAGCCGTTGCTTCGAAGCCTCGAGGAAATCGACGAAGGCGTAGGCGGCTGGTCCCATGTCTCCGATACCGCCGTAGGAGGGCAGCGAGGTGACGTGCAACAGGATGCCGGATAATCGCGCCATATTTTCCACAGTACCGCTCATTACGCCTCCTTGATGTCATTATTTCCCTGGAGAGATGGAGGAGTGCTTCCCTGCTCTGATATTCAGACGTTGACACTATCTGATGCGAAAACGCATGGGCCCGTTCTCTTAAGAGAGCGGGCCCATGCGTCTTCGCTGCTTTCGCTGTTTCTGGTTAGCTGCCGGAGGGGAGCGTAGGGGCTGCAGGTTGGCGCTTGGAGTAGCGTATGGCCCCGGAATCCTCGTACTTCTTGGTGAGATTTCCGACGTAGACGCGGAAGATCTCATCGCGCTGTTCGTTCAGCAGCTGTTCCTTGGTCTGTTCGAAGTTCTTTGTGATCTCGTCAGCGGTCGGCTCCTGCTTGTCGGTCACGGTGAGTACAACACCGGCACGGCCAAGGTTGATGGGGTCAGAGATGGTGCCCTTGTTGAGAGTGAAGGCCACGGAAGCCGGCCCACCCATCGATCCGATCTCAGGGACCTGAGCGTCTTTTGCGACGAGGTCACTGGTCTTGACTGGAATCTTCATCTCAGCAGCGGCCTTCTTCAGATCGTTGAGGACCTTGGCGCGGTCATCCAGCTTCTTCAACTGTGTGTTCAGCAACAGCGGAAGCTGTTGCTCGCGATAATCGTCGAGGATGTGCGACTTGTACTCTGCGAAATCAGGAGCGTGAGCAGCCTTGATGTCTGCTACCTGGAAGACCGCAAAACCATCACCGGTAGAGACCGATGCCGGGTCGGCCCCTTTGACGACGGAGAATGCCTGGGTCAGGAGTGCCGAGCTGTCGGAAAGACCGGGAATGACGCCATCCTTGGCGACATAGTCGGTGGTGACAACGTGCAGACCACGAGCCTGGGCTGCCTTGTCCAGTCCATTCTTCTTGGCATCCGATGCAAGCTGCGATGCATAGGTCTGTTCGGCGGCGCCGGTGCGCTGCTGCTCGAGAATGGGAACGATCTCGGACTTGACCTCGGAGAGCGGCCGCAGGTGCGCCGTCTTCTTATCCTCGACCTGGAGGATGTGATATCCGAATTGGGTCTTAATGACATCCGACGTCTGACCGGGATTGAGCGAGAAGGCCACCTTATCGAACTCAGGTACAGTGCGGCCGCGATCGAGCCAGCCCAGCTCTCCGCCCTGCGCCTTGCTGCCCGGATCGTCTGAATTCTTGCTCGCCAGGTCAGCAAAGTTTGCGCCGCTCTTAATCTGCTTCAACAGGTCTTCTGCCTTCGCCTTCGCTGCAGCATCGGTCTTGCTATCGGCCCCAGCTGGAACCGCGATCAGGATGTGCCGGACCTTGACCTGCTCCTTCACCTGGTACTGCGACTGATGCTGGTTGTAGTAGGCCTGCACGTCGGCGTCGGAGATCTGGGGCTTTCCGCCAGGGATATTGGAGGCGTCGAAGGCGACGTACTGAAGCTTGCGGGTCTCAGGGATGGCCGTGGCGTACCTGGCCTGGTTGTCCTTGAAGAACTTCTCGAGTTCAGCATCGGTTGGATTGATCGTCTTACGCAGATCATCTGCTGAGATCACCGCATAATCGAACTTCACCTTGGTCCCCTGCGTCCTGTATGCCTCGCGCACGGCCCTGTCAGAGACGCTGACGCCGCCGGTGATGAGCGCCTGCAGTCGCTGCAGTTCCATGTCGCTCTTCACCTGCGATTCGAAGTCGGCGCGGCTGACCTGGAAAAAGTTCTGGACGAAATTCATGTAGGCGTCGTCACCGATGTACTTTCCGCCAGGAAAGAGGTACTGGGCAAAAGGCCCGGTCTCAAGTTCGCGGCGCAGATCTTCATCGGTGGCCTGAAGGTTCAGCCGATCGGCCTCATTCTTGAGGATCTGCCGCTGAACGAGAATCTGTCCTGCCCGCTGCGTCATGTAAGGCATCAGAAACTCGGGCAAGCGCTGCTGCTGCAACTGCCGTGTCGCAAGCTGGTTGACTTCCGTCATCTTGACTGTGGAGCTGTTCCAGCCGAATCGTCCGAGCAAACCAGGCTCATGGACGGTCGCAAATGTGTTGGGATCGTTGGTCGCTGAGTTATCAAAGACGCCCGGGACGAGCGTAATCACCATGGTAATGATCGCAAAGCCGATAATGACGGCAAAGAGAATCTTCGTGATGCGGTTGTCCTGCTGCAGAATACGAATCATGCTTGCCTGAAGACCTTCGATTTGAAAACGCCACCGTCATACACGGATGTGCGGCCGCCCGGAATTTGCGTAGCCAGAACGTATCTCGCCGGAGCGCGCGCTGGATGCAGGGCAAGCTCTGAGTATAAATCACGAGCTGAAGAGATTTCGCCCTTGCCCCCAAACCGCAGATGGGAACCGGGTCGGTCCGATCTTTGGGACGCCGCTGAAATGAAAAGGGCGCCAGAGCCGCTGAAGCGCAGCTTTGTCGCCCTGGATGGTTAGCGATAATACCGGTAATAAGGGTAGGGATAGTAGACCGGACCGTAAGGATACGGCGGTGGCGGCGGTGGGGGTGCATAGTACCTGCGCCGCATGGTCGGGGCAGCGGGCGGAGGGGGCAGATTCGCCCCAAGCCGGTCAAGCTCCGTCTGCGATACCGTCGTCACGACCGCCTGCTGGGCAAGCCGGAACGACACAATGGCCTCCGACGGCACGGTGGCTTCCCCTTGCCGCGAGACAGACGAGACACCCAGGCCGGCAATCGCTCCGATGCCCGCTCCAAGAAGAGCTCCCGGCCCTCCGCCGGCGATCGCGCCTATCATCGCACCGGTAGCTCCCAGGCCGGTGGTTGTGCCCACGGTCTGGCCAGTCTTGTCATAGCCCTGATGCGTCCATGAGGTCGTCGCCAGCGGGTAGGTGTAGCCAGCGACAGTGACGCCGGTCAGCTCAAGTGCGATTCCCCCGCGACCTCGAAGGTCGCCGCCGGGCTGCGTATCCGAGACACGCCCCTGGACCATTGCACCCCTCGGAATAGCGACCATGCCGCTACAAAGAACGCTGTTGAGAACGACTCCATCGAAGGGAGTTCCGGGCTGCGAGTGCCTGCTGTCCATCGCCTGATTGATCCTGACGCGGATGATCGTTCCCGCTGGAACTACAAGGGACTGGCCCGGCTGTTGCTGGAGGTGGCTCGGGCCTCGGGGGGACGCTGGCACAGGCGGATATCCAGGGGAAGGTGGAGCGGGCGGTTCTTGCGAAGAGTACGGTGGTAGCGCGGGTGCGGAGGTGGCGGTCTGTGGCGGCTGGTCTTCGCCAGGTGACTGAGTTGCATCGGAGTCTTCCGGGTCAGCCTGATCGCCAGGGAGGGTGGAGACTCCGGCTTGAGCAGGGGCAGGAGTTCCAATGGTCAGCTCATCGACGACTTTTTTGACGCCGTCCGTGTTCGCCACAAGCTGCTCGGCTTTATCGCGCATCGCCTCGGTCTCGACCGATCCGCTCAGAGTGACGACACCAAAGACGGTGCTGGATCCGATCGCCTGGTCCGTAAGCTCAGGCGCACTGGCGAGCGCTTTGAGCACGTTCGCCTCAATCTGCGCATCCGGCAATGTCTTTTGCTGGGCAATTGCCCCTCCAGACATACCTAAACCGAGCACTACGCCGCCGACAATGGTCCAGTTACGACGCTGCCGCTCCATACCTCGATACCTCCGATGCACTCTATAAAACTCCTTTTCTAGAGGAAAGTTACGGCGACTGGCGCTGGAAAAATAGACTTGTTCCCGGAGTGGCACAGAAGGCCGTGCGAAGTTTGACCTCAACGTGATACAGAGTTATATTGGATTTGCGGGGTGGAGCAGCCCGGTAGCTCGTTGGGCTCATAACCCAAAGGTCGCAGGTTCAAATCCTGCCCCCGCAACCATTGAGCTGAGCACAGCGCGATAACCCACCGTAGCAGACATGCTTGTCTCCGGTGGGTTTCGACTTTTTGTTATAACTCCTGCAGCACAAACGCTCCGTTCTTCGTCTCTCAAGGTACAGACTGGTATGTTGTTCACACCAGCTCTTTTGGATAGAACGCAATCGTGCCTATTTTTGAATGCTTTATAAGACGGCGGGTAATGCGCACCTTTCTTCTCGTCGTCTTTGCAGCAGGCTGCTCTTCGGTTTTAGCGCAGTCCCCGCCCGGTCTGTCGCTGCACGATGCTGTGCAGCGGGCGCTTCTGAGTCCGCAGACGACAATCCTCGACTCTCAGCTCGAGCAGGCGCAGGGCGTCGTACGGCAAGCCGGCCTCAGGCCGAATGCAAGGCTGTACCTCCAGTCCGAAGATCTGCGTCCCTGGGATGACTCCTTCAATTTCGCAAACCATACCGAAGATTATGCGTACGTGGGCCAGACCATCGAAATCGACGGCAAGCGCTCCAAACGCGTAGCTCTCGCTACAACGCAGCTACAGCAGGCGCAGGCGAACCGCACCCTGCGCGTTCGGCAACTGATCGGCAGAGTCAGCTCCGCCTATTGGATGGCAGTGAGCCAGAAGGAGATCGCCGACCTGTTGCGCCAGGACATGAATGTGGTCGACGAAATGGTGCAATACCACAAGGCCCGAGTGGATGCCGGCGCGATGAAAGGCGTCGACCTGTTGCGGATGGAGATTGAGCGCGACCGTCTGGCGGTCGCCTTACGATCGGCAGAGCGAGATGCGCAGCAGGCCCGGCTGGAACTCTTCAAGCAGATGGGAATCGCGCCTTCGGAGGTTCCGCTCACCGGGAGCCTCGATTCGGTGCCCGAGATTGAGCCCATGAGCATCGATACGGTCCTTTCCCAGCGGGCCGATCTCGCAGCGTCGCGATTGGCGGTGCAGGCGGCGCAGGCCGACCTTCGGCTTCAGCGCGCGAATGCAATCCCCGATCCTGATCTCTTTGGCGGATACAAGAGAAATACCGGAGATAATACAGCGTACGGTGCGCTCCAGCTCTCCCTGCCTTTCGGCAACCGCAACCAGGGCGAGATACAACGTGCTCAGGCTTCCGTAGCGACAGCCCAGGCCCAACTCAGCGTACTGGAACAGCAGGTATCGACAGAGATGAAGCAGGCGTACGAAAACTACCTGGCGCAACGCGATATCGTCGAAAGGGTGCTGCCGGATATGCGGCAACGCTCCCGGCAGAACCTGGATATCGTTCGCGAAGCGTATCGCATCGGTGGAACGGACCTGCTGCGATTTATCGATGCGGAACGCACCGAGTTCGATGTAGAGGTCAGCGCCGTTCGAGCAATGGCTCAGCTCCAGGAAAATGCCATTCAGCTACGGCTGGCCTACGGAGTTCAGCCATGATCGCGCGCAAGGGAGCCTGTTCCCTTCTCCTTCTCCTGCTGGGAGTGCTCGCCGGCTGCCGCTCTGACAGCGGGCAGGCATCGCAGCAGAGCTCTCCGGCATCCTCGAGCGCGGAGACCAGGTCCTCCGCCGAGGTCGGGTCTGCGAGCGGCAGCGCGGTATCGGCGGACGTCGTCAAGATTGGCGCGGACGACCAGAAGCGGGCAGGTATCCAGGTGACATCCGTTCTGGTGAAGAGCATGCCGCAGGTGATGAGCGTGGTCGGCCAGGTGGCAATGGATGAGAAGCGCACCAATCATATCGGCGCGTTGGCAGACGGACGCGTGGAGACCGTGCTGGTTCTTCCAGGGGACGTGGTGCGTCGCGGTCAGGTGCTTGCCACGATTCACAGTCATACCGTGCATGAGACCGTTGCTGCTCTTACACAGGCCTATGCAGCGGTGGACAGGCAGAAGAGCGCTGTGAGCTATGCTGCCCAGGCCCGTGACCGGTATGCCAAACTCTACAGCATCCAGGCTGCATCGCTTGAAGAGAAGCAGCGATCCGAACAGGACCTCGCCCAGGCCCAGAAAGATTTGACAGACGCCGAGGCCATGATGATCGCGGAGCGGGAGCATCTTGCTGAGATTCTGCAGGTGACTCCAGCATCGCTTGAGCCCGGCACGCTCTATCGCAAAGAGCTCGTCCCTGTGCTGGCGCTTGCCGATGGTGTGGTCATCTCGCGGAACATTACACCGGGCCAGGTGGTCACGACCGGCGATGAGCTGCTCGTAACCTCGAATCTGGCAACCGTCTGGGTAAACGCCGCGGTGAACGAGCGCGATGTACCTCGCATCTATGTCGGCAAGGCCGCAAGCGTGAGCCTTCCCTCGGGCGGTGGCGCTTCGCTCGCGGGCAAGGTAACGATGATAGGGGACGTTGTCGATCCACAGACAAGGACACTTCCCGTGCGGATTCTCGTCAGTAATCCTGGATCGAAGCTGCGGCCGGGCATGTTTGTGACGGCCTCCATCACGCAGCCCGATACTCGCACCGCGACCTTTGTACCGCAGGATGCCCTGCAGGACGTGAATGGCTTTCGCGTGGTCTTCACGACTGCAGATGGAGTAAACTTCCGTGCTACTCCGGTAAAGACCGGCGCGCTCAGCGGAGATATGGTGGAGATCACCGATGGGTTGAAGCCAGGAGATCGCGTCGTATCGGGCGGCGCCTTCATGGTCAAGGGAGAGATGCTCAAAGGCTCGGTAGGCGAGGGCTGAGCAGATGAGACGCGCAATCGACTTTCTCCTCGACAATCGCTGGCTGGTACTCGGCCTGATGCTCGCCATCATCGTGGGTGGCGTCGTCGTGATGCTGAATCTGCCGCTCGAGGCTTTTCCGGACCTGACAAATAATCAGGTCGTCGTCACCGTGCAGTGCCCGGGCATGTCGCCGGTGGAAGTGGAACAGAATGTGACCTTCCCCATCGAGACGGCGTTGATGGGAATGCCCAAGCTGCAGATCGTTCGCTCCACCTCGAAGCTGGAACTGTCCATGGTGACGGTCATCTTCGATGATTCGATGGACAAGTACCTCGTCCGTCAGCTCGTCTCCGAGCGAATGAACCAGGTGCAGTCGCGACTGCCCAGGGGTCTGCAGCCGACCATCAACCCCATGTCCACGGCATTTGGCGAGGTCTATCAATATACCGTCCAGTCTCCAACGATGAGCCTGATGGACCTGAAGACCCTGCAGGACTGGACGATCCGCTACAACCTGCTCTCGGTTCCAGGCGTCAGCGAGATCAACTCCTGGGGCGGCGAGACCAAGCAGTACACCATCGAGGTGGATCCTACTGCACTGCGCCAGTACAACCTCACGCTGCACGATATCGTGAGCGCGGTCAGCAACAATAATGCCAACTTCGGCGGAAGCTACATCGAACATGCAGAGCAGCAGTACACCGTCCGAGGATTGGGCCGCGCCACCAGTCTGGACGACCTGGGGAATATCGTTGTCAGCTCGTATAACGGAACCCCTGTGCTTTTGCGCCAGGTTGCGAAGGTCGCAATCCGGCCGCTCCTCCGTCATGGCGCCGTGCTACACGATGCCAAAGGCGAGACGACCAGCGGCATGGTTATCATGCTTCGCGGCGAAAACGGCGAGCGGGTCATTCGCGAGATCAAGGACAAGATTGCGTCCCTCAAACTTCCGGGAGGCGCGAAGATCGTTCCCTTCTATGACCAGAGCGATGTCATCAAGGCAACCACGCGCACCGTGGAACACAACCTGATTGAGGCCGCCTTTCTCGTCATAGCAATCCTGCTGATCTTTCTCGGCGACTGGCGCGCCGCTCTCGTGGTTGCGTTCACCATCCCGCTGTCGCTGCTGTTTGGCTTCTTTGGAATGCAGATTTTCGGCATCTCGGTCAACCTGATGAGCCTTGGCGCCATCGACTTCGGCACGATCGTCGATGGATCGGTAGTCATGGTTGAGAACTGCATGCACCGGCTGGAGACCAACGGCAACCGGAAACTCGGCCTGCTCGAGATTATTCGTGGCGCAGCCCATGAAGTGGGGCGGCCCATCATCTTCGGTGTCCTTATCATCATCTCCGTCTACCTTCCCATCCTGACGCTGCAAAGCCTGGAAGGAAGAATGTTTCGTCCCATGGCGGTCACCGTCGTCTCGGCGTTGCTGGGATCGTTGTTTCTCGCCCTGTTTGTCGTGCCAGCGATGTGCACAGTTGCGCTCCGCCATCGCGCCCGTGTAGTTGTTTTGAAGCACGGCCACCTGGAACAGCGATGGTTTGAGAAGCTCAAGGCCCGCTATCTAAGCTCGCTGAAGCGTGCCGAGCACCATCGCAAGCCAATCTACATCGCCGCCATCGTTCTGGTAGCGGTGGCGCTCCTCTCGCTGAGGTTCATCGGAACGGAGTTTATGCCGACGCTCGACGAGGGCTCGATGATCATCACCTCGAAGAAGCTGCCAGGCATCTCGTTGACCGAATCGATCCGGATCGGAAAGGAGATCGAGCGCACCATCATGAGCTTCCCCGAGGTCGCCGGCGTTGTTACCAAGCTGGGACGGCCGGATCTGGCTACGGAAGCCATGGGCGAGTACGAATCGGACTCCTACATCACCTTCACCCCCAAGGTACGGGATGAAAGCCCGGCGAAGAAGGAGGAGCTGGCCAAGCGGATGGAGGCGGCCCTCGATAAAATTCCTGGCGTCAGCTATGAGTTGACCCAGCCCATGCAGATGCGCATGGACGAGACCATCACCGGCACACGAGGTGATGTCGCGCTGAAGATCTTCGGGGCAGATCTCGACACCCTGGAACAACTCGGCAAGCAGGCGCGCAAGATCATCGCCTCTGTCAGGGGCGCCTCACAGACCCAGATGGAGCTCCTCTCCGGCGCGGCTGAACTGCAGGTGGATGTAAACCGAACAGCAGCAGCCCGCTTTGGCGTCAATGTCTCTGATGTCCAGGAGGTTATTGAGAATCTCTACGGCAGCAAACAGGTCTCGGAGATGATCGAGGGCGAACAACGCTTTCCCATTGCGCTCCGTCTGCCCGAGAGTCTTCGAAATAATCCGGAAGAGCTAAGCGCTCTGCAGCTCAAGACGCCGTCAGGCGCTATGGTGCGTCTTGACCAGGTCGCCACCATCCGCCAGGTTCGGGGCCCAATCATCATCGGCCGCGAGCAGGCGCGGCGACGCATCGTTGTCATGTCCAATGTAAGCGGTCGCGATCTGGGCAGCTTCGTCAAGGACTCGAAGGCTGCCGTCAGCAAGCAACTGCACCTGCCCGCCGGATATCGGCTGGAATGGGGCGGACAGTATGAAAATCAGCAACGCGCGCAGGCAAGGCTGGCCATCATGCTGCCCATCTCGATCCTCATCATCGCCGGCCTGCTGTACGCCACCTTCCAGAATGTGCGACAGATGTTCCTGATCCTGCTGATCGTTCCGCTGGCACTGGTAGGCGGAATCGGCGCTCTCTGGCTGCGCGGGATGAACCTGAATCTCTCCGCCAGCGTGGGCTTTATCGCCCTGTTCGGTATCGCCGTGCTCAATGGAGTTGTCATGGTCAGCCATATCAACTCCCTGAGAGACAGCGGATGCAGCGAAGAGGAAGCCATCCGCAAGGGAGCATCCGATCGCCTGCGGCCTGTTCTGATTACAGCGCTGGTAGCGAGTCTTGGATTCATCCCGATGGCGATTTCGACATCACGCGGGGCCGAGGTTCAGCGCCCACTTGCCACCGTCGTCATCGGAGGACTCTTCAGCGCGACGGCGCTGACTCTCTACGTCCTCCCTCTTCTGTACAGTACCTTCCGGCCTCGCTCACAGAAGATCGAAGAGGACCTGGAATCGTATCAGCTTGAGGGGACGCCGAGAACCTGACAGATTCGAGCTGCTGGTTTCGTCGGGTGCACAAGACCTTCAGCTTGTCCGAATCTTCCTCGACGGCTGAAGATTGCGGAACGGACCCGGGCGAGCGGCGCGGCAGAGTCGAACTCGACCGTTTCACCGGCGCTCCGAACTCCAAGGGCATTCCAGAGAGCTGGCAGATCCACCTCCACCGGATGCTGGCTCCACTCGTGGTACATGGTCATCAGGACGTGGGTTCCCGTAGCCTGATCGCCAATCTCTAACGCGCGCTCCAGCGGCCATTCCTTGTCAATCGTGCCTCCGGCTGCAGCGATCGCTCGCAAAGCATCTTCAAGACCCTTGCGGTTCTTCGTCTCCTTTCGGATCGTGACATCTGCAACCAGGCAGAAAAGCGCGCCGCCCCAGTAGGTGCGTCCCCAGGTATGCGTCCTGTTCAGTCCCTCGTCGCCAGGCTTGGGCTCACCCTTCGGCATGCCGTCCATCATGTCGGGCCAGATGCGCTTCGCATCCAGCTCGCCAGCCTGTACGCGAGCGATCGGCTCTACGTAGGTGGCAATTCCCTCCTCCATCCAGTGGTTTTCGTCTGGCAGGTCGGGAAAGGCCATATGGGTCAGCTCGTGCGTCATCATCCAGTCATCAGCCAGCTGCTGCGCGGTGGTCTTCTGGCCGACGCTGATCCTGGTGAACCCCAGGAAGCCGCCACGGTTGCCCCATGTCGTGCCATGGAAGACGCCATCTCGTCCGGCCTCAGGGAGGATGAGCACGCGTACGGTCTTCACCGGGAACCGGCCATAATAGGTGCTCACCGCCTGAGCCGCATTCCTGACCCAGTCGAGGACAGCGGGCCTCCCGAGGTCCAGCGCCCCTTCAGCGAAATCGACCTGGATGCTCGTCGCGCCCAACTTCAGCGTATGGGACTCAGCAATTTGCCTTCCTCCGGTCCCTCTGCGTGACAGGTCATTCTGAGCGATAGCGCTTCCACCAAGGCAAAGACCTGCCAGGACCACAAGGAGAGTCTTCTTCGAGAATGCCGATCGGAGTAGGGTCATCGTCGTTTCACCGTGGTCGTTGGACGGCTGATTCGGGCCGCAAGCCGCAAAAGAACGTGTACCATCGGTCCCTGCAAAGGGCTGTCAAGCGCCTTTTCCCGGAACCTCTTTGCAGTCAACCGCTTCCTACTGCCGTTTTACCCGCATCGGCTCGTTATAATAATCCTGAGGCCCGAGACTCAGTTTAGATTCCTGAAGTATGGATAGGGATCTGCATCTCGAAGTCCGGACTTAAGATATTTGTTTACAAGACTTTGCGCAAAAAAAGCACGGGGGACGGGTATCCTCGCCGCGTGCTAGAATCGCAAGGTTGCAATACCCTGCCAACCCGCAGGCGAAACATACCAAACGAGGTTGTACATGTCCGGCCACTCAAAATGGGCGACTATCAAGCATAAGAAGGGCGCTCTGGACGCCAAGCGCGGGAAGATCTTCACCCGCCTGATTAAGGAAATCACCATCGCCGCCAAACTGGGCGGAGGCGATCCGGACGGCAATCCGCGTCTGCGTGGTGCTGTCGCTGCCGCCAAGGCCGAGAATATGCCCTCGGAAAATATCAAACGTGCCATTCAGCGCGGTACGGGTGAGCTTGAAGGCGTCTCCTATGAGGAGATCACCTACGAAGGATATGGGCCGGGCGGCGTGGCCGTCATCGTCGAAGTCCTGACCGATAACAAGAACCGGGCTGTCAGCGAAGTGCGTCATGCCTTCTCCAAGAACGGCGGCAACCTCGGTGCGGAAGGAGCAGTAGCCTGGATGTTCACCACCAAGGGCTTGATCACCGTTCCCAAGTCGGATGCTTCAGAGGACAAGCTCACCGAAATCGTTCTCGACGCCGGTGCGGAGGATCTGTCGGATCAGGGTGAAAACTGGGAGATCCTGAGCGACCCCAAGGATTTTGAGGCCGTGTCCAATGCCATCAAGACAGCCGGGATCACTCCTGAGACCGCGCAGGTCACCAAAATCGCTTCGACCTACACGAAGCTCGAAGGCTCGCAGGCCAACGCGATGATCCGCCTGCTTGAGACACTTGAAGACCTGGACGACGTACAGAACGTCTATTCCAACTTCGATATGGACGAGGCTCCCGTAGCGAGCTAGGGGCAAGCGGTCAACCTGTTCAAGAGGCCGCCAAATATTGGCGGCCTTTCTTCTGAAATCGCATCTTTTCCTTATGGAGTCTTTGGATTGACCAAGATCGTTCGTCTCCTCTCCGCCGTCTGTGCCTTGACCCTTGCTGCTGCGCTATCAACTCCTCCGCTGCTGGCCCAGGCTGCACCAGCCTCGCAGACAGCCTTTCAGAAATCCAACAGACCTCTTGAGCTCGGCGTTCTGGCGCAGGGCGGCATCGGCGTTACCGACGACCGAAACGACTTCAAGTTCTTCATGCTTGGCGGTCACGCAGGCAAGATCCTGACCCCGGATGTTGGCCCGGGAATTCTGCACGGAAACTTCGAGTACGCGATCGAGATATTTCCTTTCTGGCAGTCCTATACGCCCACCTTTGAGCGCCGTCTCTGCACCGCTCCGGGGGCTTGTTCGGCTCCATACAAGACAGGCGGTACCTATACAGGCATCTCAATCACCCCGATCCTGCTTCGGTGGAACTTCACCGGCTCCGGCCATCACAGAATAGTCCCGTGGGCGCAGGGTGGAGGCGGCATGATCTGGACGAATCATAAGTATCCGGGGTTTGGAGGGCCGCCCTACGACGAGATCAACGACGGCTACGCGGCAAATACCAGCGTCTGGAACTTCACTCCTCAGTTCGGAGTGGGTATGCACTACTTCATGACGCCGCGCCGATCGATCGACTTCGGGGCCAACGCCGTTCATATCTCGTCGTCATCTCTGGGCGATAAAAATCCCGGAGTCAATGCGAGCATACAATTCTCTGTCGGCTATACATGGTGGAAGAAGTAACGGGGACCACGCACAGGTTGGGATGATGAATTCAGAAGCTATTGTCGAGTGCGTGCCGAACTACTCCGAGGGGACGGACCTCTCCAAGGTGAGCCGCATTGTGCATGCGATGGAGGTTCCGGGTGTCAGCCTCCTCGATTGGTCGCTCGATGTGGCGCACAACCGTTCGGTTGTGACCATTGCGGGACCACCTGAGGCGGTGCTCGAATCAGCAGTCCGCGGCGCCGGCAAGGCAGCCGAGTTGATTGACCTGACGCGTCAGAGGGGTGTCCACCCCCGCATTGGCGCGGCGGACGTCATTCCCTTTATCCCGATCCGCGGAGCCAGCCTGGCGCAGTGCGCTCTGCTTGCCCGTCAGGCCGGATTGAATCTCTGGCGGCTTCACGGTATCCCCGTCTATTTTTATGGCGCCTGCGCAGCAAGGCCGGATCGCGTGCAACTGGAAGATGTTCGGCGCGGCCAGTTTGAGGGACTGCGCGATGCCGTGCGGCGCGATAGCGCACGTCGGCCTGATGTTGGCGGTCCGGAGTTGCACGAGACAGCCGGCGCATCTGTGGTTGGAGCGCGCAGCTTCCTGATCGCATATAACGTCCACCTGCGACAGCCCGACATCACGGTCGCCCGCGCGATAGCCCGGGACATCCGGGCCTCCAATGGTGGACTTCATGGCGTGAAGGCTCTCGGAGTGCTGGCCAATGACCGGGCCCAGGTCAGCATGAATATCACCGACCATGTCGCGACACCGATGACAAAGGTCTACAGCCGACTGAAAGAGCTAGCGTTTCGTTACGGAGCCGAGCTGGACGATAGCGAACTGATCGGACTCATTCCGGAAGCAGCCTACGAAGAGGGGGCCGAATGGATTACGCGAATTCCGGACTTCGATCCCTCCGTCAAAGTAGTCGAGCGCCGGTTGATGAATCCTCTGGAGTGGCCACGACAGTAGCTCTCCAGGTGAGAGTGAACTATCACGGGAACCGACTCGCCTCAGACCTTTACCTCGCGGCTGCGTCAAAAGTGGCAGCATCCCAGGCTTGCATCGTTCCCGCCGGCACGAAAAAATAGAACATACGGGCCGGTTGCGGAAGCAAGGCCCCAGGAGTCGCATCTTTGCAGATTATCAAGTACATCCTTCCCGCTTCACTGCTCTTTGTCAGTGCAGGCGTTCTCTCAGCAGCACAGCTTTCAAACGATGCGAAGGCGGCAATTCCTCACAATGTTCAGCAGGTCATCTCCGTAGACTATCGCGCGATGCAAAACTCTTCCGCGGCGATGGAGCTGAAGGACCGGGTACTACCTCCTGAGCTAAAGCGTCTGGAATCGGCTCTGAAGACCTCTGGCCTGAAGGTCGACCAGGACGCCGACGTTCTGACCTTCGCGGCGTTTCGCGAAGGTGGGGCGGCTCAGGGCACGAATATTCTCGGAGTCGCGCAAGGGCAGTTTCGCACTCGGGAAATTATGGCGAACTTTGCTAAGAACAAGGTGAAGCCGACCAAGATACGCGACAACAGCGTGTATCCCATGGGGTCGAATGGCATGAGCGTCGCCTTCCTGAACCAGACAACAATGGTCTTTGGCGGTCGCAAAGCTGTGCAGGCTGCGCTGGATGCCCGTGACGGCATCACCTCCAACTTCCTGCAGAATGGGGAGATGGTGAACGAGATGTTAGCGGTTGAGAAGCATGCAGTTTGGAGTCTTCTCGATCAGCAGGGAACGCAGACGATGATGCGCTCCGTACTTGGCGACGCGTCGCAGCTTGCAGATTACGATACGGTCCGAAACCGGATGAAGACATCGCGCTATACGATGGACTTCGATAATGGCGTGAAGTTCGATATGGCTGTTGTGATGAGCGATACGATGACTGCTGCCACATGCGCCACCCTGCTCAAGGGCGTTTCGCTGCTCAAGAAGACGCAGGGCAGTCCGCTAGAGAAGACAGCATTGGATGCCACGACAATCGATTCAAACTCGGGCACCTTGACAGTCTCTTACTCGGCTTCGGACAGCCAGTTCGCATCGCTGCTCAGTTCCCCGCTCTTCCAATCGGTTGTACGGTAGCTTACAGGACCAGGATAGGAGAGGTGCCCGCGGGAGCACCTCTTTTTTGCTTGAGCAATCCTGTCCGCCCTAGAAGTTCATGTGTACGCCGAAGACGTGGCCTTCGAAGCTGTAGAAGCGGCGAATACCTTCCTCGGCCGAAAGGTCGATGACGGAGTCATGGATTGCTATGCTTGGGGGTGAGATCGCGCACCCGGCCTCACTCGAACCGAGTTTGCTCTTCCATCCACCGGCGATCATGTTGCACAGCTCTCCTATAGCGTCCCCTGCCATGGGATCTCCAGGCTCGGAGGGAATCCCAAGCAGCGCCTCAGCAGTCGCTCTCGCTACCGATTCGCTCGCAAAAAGGACACATTCTCCATCGATCACTCCAGAGAAAAGGATGCGCGCCGAGATACATGGAGCGATTGCGTCTGCGATCTCCGCGGGTGAGCAGTTTCTCGCCAGCATCATCTCGAAGACTTCGGAGACAGCCGCATCCAGCCTTGCAACCCACTCAGGCTGCTTGTTCTGCCATGCCGTCATACTAAACCGCCTCGATCAGCGGGGCGACCCGAGCCTTCACCTGTTCTGCTGTAAACGGTTTACAAATATATCCCTGGGCGCCGGCAGCGATAGCGCGCAGGACAAACGGCTCGCTGCCTTCCGTTGTAATCATCACCACGGGAACGCCGGGGGCTAGTTGCTGATCGCGCCGCGCCTCGAGGAACTGAAGACCGTCCATGACAGGCATGTTGATGTCGCTGATGATAAGGCCAATCTTCTGGGAGTTTCCGGCATCTTTGCGGAGAACCTCGAGAGCTTCTTCTCCGTTGGAGGCCTCAGTTACCTCGGTAAGATCGAGACCGGACTGACGTAAAGCCCTCTCAATCACTTTCCGCATTACCGATGAATCGTCAATAATTAGCGCTCGCACCTACCCTCCACAATGACTGCTGTCCTTCCTATTCATCGGCTGGTACGCAGAAGGCTTGAGCAGGTCGACCTTAAGTCGCTCTAACATCCGGTGCTCGTCCTTTGGCATGGAACCTGCTTGAGCAGCATGCATGGACAGTGGACTCTATGCAGCCTATACGGGACTGATGGCCCGGACGCAGGCGCTGGATACAGCGGCGAACAACCTGTCGAATGCCGGCACCAATGGTTTTCGCGCACAGCGCGACTTTTTTCGCGGAGTTCTGGTCGATAGCTTGCGGCCGGGATCACCGGCTGATTCGCAGGTCGGGCGCACCGTCAACGACTTCGGAATCCTTGGAGGAAACGCGCTTGACCTTGGTCAGGGTCAGCTTGTGGCGACAGGAAATCCTCTCGATCTTGCAATTCAGGGCGATGGCTTCTTCGCTCTCAGGACCAGTAACGGCGTGCGTTACACACGCGACGGAGCATTTCGACGATCGCCGACAGGTGTTCTTGAGACAAGCATGGGAGAGCCCGTTCTGGACGCAAAACAGCAGCCTATAACGATTCCGACCGGGACGATCCACATCTCGCCGGATGGAAGCGTGTCTGTATCAACGCCAACCGGCAACTCCATCGTTGGTCGCGTAGCTGTCTTCGATTTTGCAAATCGCTACGCGCTTACGGCAGAGGGCACCAACCGCTTTGCGGCAGGGACAGAGAAGCCGGTCGCGGCCAAGGGAGTCATCGAGCAGGGAGCGATCGAAGGAGCAAACCAGGACGCCGTTCACGGGTCCATGCAGCTGGTGCTGGTGCAGCGTCAGGCCGAGATGATGCAGAAGGCATTGAGTGTCTTTAACAACGAGTTTGATAAGACGGCGACGGAAGAGCTTCCCCGCGTCTGAGCTTAGCCAAGAGAGGAACGCAATGATAAGAGCACTTTATACAGCAGCCAGCGGAATGAGTGCGCAGCAGGCCAATCTGGATACCGTGGCGAACAATCTGGCCAACTCCGCTACAGCAGGATTTCGCAGGCGTCGCCTTCAATTCGAAGACATGATCTATCAGAACCTGATCACGCCAGGTTCGCCGCAGACGCAGCAGACAACCTCGGCAGGTCTTCAGATTGGCCTGGGGACCCGGTCTGCGGCTACGGAGGTAATTATGACGCAGGGTGACTACAACCAGACCTCAAACACCTACGACATTGCGATTCAGGGCAGCGGGTTTTTCCAGGTACAGCGTCCAGATGGAACGATTGCGTATACGCGCGCAGGCAATTTCCATCCCACCAATCAAGGAGTGCTCGTTACGGCTGACGGCGATCCCGTGATTCCAACGATTGCCATTCCTTCGAACGCGAAGGACGTAATGATCTCGCAATATGGTGTGGTGTCTGCCACAATTCCCGGACAGGCGACACCTACCCAGCTCGGAACGATTCAGCTGGCAACGTTTGCAAATCCCGGAGGACTCCAGTCGATCGGCGGCAATCTCTTCCTGCAGACGGACGCATCTGGCGTGCCAATCACTGATGTGCCTGGAGGCAACACGGGAATGGGAACCCTGCAACAGGGCTACCTCGAAGGTTCAAACGTTGACGTGGTTGCAGAGTTCGTTCAGATGATCCTTGCACAGCGCGCCTATGAGAGTAACTCCAAGGTGGTGCATGTTGCTGATGATATGTACTCGCAGATCAATGGGCTTGTCCGGTAGGAATCTATGACTTCCCTGCTCTCCACCTTGCTTGTTGCTTTGGCTTGTCTCACGCTTCTGCCGGGCGTACCGCTGATGGCATTCGATGCGGGATGTGCCAGCACGCCGGAGCTGGCCATTCGCCTGGCACGATTTCCTGGGACAGAACAACGCCATCTGCAGGACACCGGTTACAGGGTGAAATCCATGCGCTATGACCCTGTTCTGGATCAGCAGTGGGCTGTGATCGCAAGCTGTGGACATCCGGAGAGACCCACCTTCGCCATCCACATGGACTCACCTCTTCCACAGCGTTCTGGATCCTCTGCGCCTGGGCAGAGCGTTACTTACGGACAGAAGGATGCATTGGTACATGCGGGCGATATCGTCCAGGCGTGGCAGCAGCAGCCCAATCTGCGTATTGAGATTGCAGGTCGCGCCGTGGAGAGCGGCACGATGGGGAGCCCCGTGCGGGTTCGGGTTTTACGCTCCGGCTTTGAAGCGGGACAGCCACTTACATTGAGTGGCATCGTTCGCGGTCCCGGGAATGTGGAGATCACCCAGTGACGATTCGCATCTGTGCAGCTACAGTTTTTTTGGTGGTGAGCTGGTCTCAGCTGCTGCCGGCCCAGCCCATGAGCATGAAACAGCCTCACGCAAAGGTGAATGTAGCCGAGGCATCTCTGGACGCTTATCTTGCTCGCGTACGGGCGGAGAATTCGGCTGTGCAGGCATCTCCGGGTTCAATCTGGGTCGATAGCGGACGACTAACGAGAATGATGGCGGACGTCCGTGCAATGCGTCCCCATGATCTGATCTCTGTCATTGTCGATGAAAATCTCGCTGCATCGACCGACGGAACTGTAAAAAACAGCAGGGCGTCCAACGCGAGTTCTCAGGTCTCGAACCTGTTTGGGACGTTGCATGCCGGCAATGCGCTGCAGAATCTGGTGAACCAAAGCTCTGCCGCCGGTCTCAACGCGCAAGGGACCAGCGCCACGAACTCCAGCCTGAGCACCGTTCTGGGTGGTCATGTCATTGAGGTTCTTCCGAACGGCATGCTGGTGATTGAGGCGGCGCGCCAGGTGGAGTTCAGCCAGCAGACACAGACAATTGTGCTGCACGGTGTTGTTCGCCCTGAAGACATCTCGCAGCAGAACCAGGTGCGTTCTACCGCGATTTCCAGTCTTGAGCTGGAGGTGCGCGGCAAAGGAATTATCACCGACTACACGCACCGGCCCAATGCCCTGGTTCGGCTGCTGCAACGAGCACTGATTTTTTAGCCGAGGACTTCATCCATGTCACCTCTCCCGTGGTGTTTGCGATTCAGAATCACGTATCTCCCGGTTTGTGTTTGGCTGACGGCGACCGCATTGGCAGCAACACCGGCAGCTGCGTTCGATTCCACCCAGAAGCTTGCTCGCGTGAAGGACATCGCCACCATTGAAGGAATTCGCGACAACCAGTTGGTAGGGTATGGAATCGTTGTGGGCTTACAGGGCACGGGAGATAGCCAGCAGACGACCTTCCCTATCCAGACGCTGGCATCGACCCTGCTGCGCATGGGAGTGAGCGTGCCTGCCGGCTCCATCCGGGTACAAAACCTGGCGGCGGTATTCGTCTCTGCCACGCTTCCTCCATTTGCACGCTCAGGTACCAAGCTCGATATCACGGTCTCGTCGGCTGGCGATGCTCGCAGCCTCGAAGGCGGTCTCCTGTTGATGACACCGCTCTATGGTGCAGACGGCAAGATTTACGCCCAGGCACAGGGCCCGCTGGTGGTGGGAGGCTATGCGGTCAGCGTCAACGGCAATATCAAGCAGATGAATCATCCGAACACGGCGCGCGTTCCCTTTGGGGCAATCGTCGAGCGTCCAGTACCGCTGGACATTGATGACAAGAACCAGTTCTCGCTTCTACTGAACGATGCCGATTTCCGGAGTGCTGAAGCGGTGGCAAATACGATCAACGAGAAACTTGGCCGATCCGTAGCTCATCCTCTGGACAGCCGTCGTGTTGTGCTGACGGTCACACCCGGTGAAGAGGTCCCGGCGTTTCTTGCGGACGTGGAGTCGGTTGAGGTTCCCATCTATCCGCGTGCCAAGGTGATTGTCAATGAGCGAACTGGAACCGTTGTTATCGGTGGACGCGTCGTGCTGCAACCCGTCTCAATACTTCATGGCGGACTTGCCGTCAATGTGGTCAGCGAGTTCCAGGTGTCGCAACCGGGTCCGTTCTCGGACGGCAGCACGAAGGTTGTCCAGCAGACCAACGTAGACGCGCTCGACAAGCCAGTCAATCGTATCGACTTGAAACAAGGAGCGACCGTAGACGATCTCGTTCGTAGCCTGCAGGCCATTGGAGCATCGGCACGAGATGTGATCTCCATCCTGCAAGCGATGAAATCGGCTGGAGCTTTGGAAGCGGAGATTGAAGTCCAATGATGATTCGAACCATTCCACCTGCGCAGAGCACCATCACGAGCAACAGCAGCAACCGTGCGAAATTAGCCGAAGCCGCGCAACAATTTGAAGGCATGCTGCTCGAAGAGATGCTGAAGCCGATGCGCACCGGCAACAGCGATGGCGCATGGAGCACCGAAGAACAAAGCTCAGACAGCGGCGAAGACACCATAAACAGCTTCGGAGTCGAAGCTGTAGCTACGGCGATCGCCAAGGGCGGCGGCCTGGGGATTGCGCGGCAGGTGGTCCAGCAGGTTACGGCTGAGCACAACAGATTCCAGCAGGTCGTGAAGACAGCACCGGAACCCCAGAGAACTTAAGAACGCTACGCAAGAATTAAGGCTGGCGCCTTGAGATATATCGTTGCCGGCGCCAGATCCTTTTGCGCATCGAGAACTAATCTCCGTAGTAGTCCAGACCGAGGTGTGTGATGAGGTCCTCACCCATGATGTGTCGCAGAGTGTTCTTCAACTTCATATTCTGAATAAAGAGATCATGCTCCGGGTAAACGCCTGGAGCTGAATCGGGGTCTTTGAAGTAGAAGCTCAGCCACTCCTGTATTCCAAGACCACACAGGGACGGCGTCCGGGAAGCGAGATCCATAAAGAGAATCAAATCAAGTGCGAGCGGAGCTGCAAGGATGGAATCGCGGCAGAGGAAGTCGACCTTGAGCTGCATGGGGTACCCAAGCCACCCAAAGATATCAATGTTATCCCATCCTTCCTTGTTATCTCCGCGAGGAGGATAGTAGTTGATTCGAACCTTGTGATAGAGGTCTTTGTACAGTTCAGGATGCAGTTCGGGCTGGAAGATGTATTCGAGTACGCCGAGCTTTGAAACTTCCTTCGTTTTGAATGACTCGGGATCATCGAGTACCTCACCGTCTCGATTGCCAAGAATGTTTGTCGAATACCAGCCGGAGACGCCAAGATTGCGAACCTTGAAGGCCGGGGCGAGGACCGTCTTGATGAAGGTTTGTCCGGTCTTGAAGTCTTTGCCGCAGATAGGAGCGTTCATCTGCTTTGAGAGCTCGTTGAGCGCCGGAATATCGACCGTAAGGTTAGGCGCGCCATTGATGAAAGGGACACCTTCCTTGAGCGCGGCCCAGGCATACAGCATCGATGGGGAGATGTTGGGATCGTCCTGAACGAGGCCCTTCTCGAAGGCTGCAAGCGACTGATGCACTTCGGTCTGTTCCAGGTAGATCTCGGTTGAGCCGCACCAGATCATCACCTGACGGTCCGTACGCGTTTTGAATTCAGCAATGTCGTTGCGAATCTGGTTGGCAAGATCGCACTTATTCTTACCGGTCTTGACGGACTTTCCTTCCAAGCGTTTCACGTAGTGCTGATTGAAGGCGGCAGGCATCGGCTCAATGGATTCGAGAAACGGACGAATCTGCTGCAGCTGATCCTGCTCGAGCACCTGCGCTGTGCGAGCTGCGTCATAAAGATTTCCTCCAAAGATATCCCAGCCGGTGAATTCAAGATCATCGAGCGATGCCAGTGGAACAAAGTCCTTGATCAGCGGTGTGCGCGCTTCAGTGCGTTTTCCGAGGCGGATAGTACCCATCTGCGAAGTGGATCCGATTGGCTTGGCCAGTCCGCGACGCACCGCTTCGACACCGGCTATGAGCGTCGTTGCTACCGCTCCCATGCCGGGGATCATGACACCTAATTTTCCTTGGGCTGGTTTGATGCTGGGTACCGCTTCATGGCTTGCGGCGGGGGATGTGGACATTGTCTGGCAATTACCCTTCGTAGATACGATTTTCCGTGGGGACGGAAGCGCCAGTATGGAGCAGCGCGAAAGAGCAACGCAAACGAAGTGCCCGATTTTACAGGCGTAAACGCTAACGAGGCTTTAGCGGTTACGCAAGAATTCAACAGTTTCAAAGACAAGCACGATCGTATACTGCGAAGCGCAAGATGGCGGAACCGTCTTTGACGCGGCAGAGCAATGCAATCCCGTGAAGCCGGTAAAAGAATCGCAGAGGAGGCTGGAAGTGCTTGGCAATGCCTGTGCGCTACGCCTCTTCAGCCTGCATCCGATTGCGCCAGTGCGTCCACACGAACCACACGACAGCGGCAACCAGGAGCAGTTCCACTGCGAAATGGAAGCGGTGAAATATCTCTTTGAAGCGCGGGTCGGACTCCCATCGATCACCGAGCTTCATGCCAACATATGCCAGCACATAGCACCAAGGCCACGAGCCGAGAAACGTATAGAGATGGAAGCGTACCTGGGGCATTCGAGCAATGCCTGCTGGAAGGGCAATGAAGGTCCTCACCACGGGCAGCAGCCGCGACACCAGAACCGTGATCCCGCCGAAGCGATGAAAGAATCGTTCTGTACGATCCAGGTCGTGGCGATTCAGCAGGATGTATCGTCCGAATCTCTCAATAGCCGGACGCCCTCCCCATGCTCCCAGCCAATAAGCCGGGATCGAGCCGAGATTGCATCCGATGGCACCAGCAGTGGCAACCCACAGCAGCTTCAGCTGGCCTGCATGAACCAGGTACCCGGCAAATGGCATGATGATCTCTGAAGGAAGCGGAATACATGCAGATTCGATGCCCATCAATAAAGCGATACCGATGTATCCGCCAGCTGAAATGACTGAGATGATAAAGCCGCCAATAAGTGTGAGGAGTTTTTCGGACATTCAGTCGCAGTATATCGGTTCGTCGTGAAGTTCTGGTGAGCTTCCGGCGCTCAACCTTTTGTGAACGACCCGAAATGACTTGAAAATTCAAGTGCTTTACCATAGGGATTGATATGCCTTCCACGGAATTCCTGCGCATCGGCCGGGTTCCGGACAGGCCTTAGTCTCAGGAGAACCTTTATGCCCGATACAGTTGTCGCCCCCGTTGGCGCCGAGACCGCTTCCGCAGCCGCAAGGCCGGCGAGCAGCTATAGCGCACAGCCCCATGATCCAGCGAAGGGGCCCTTGAAGCGGCAGATCGTTTGCTTCAGCTTCTACAAAATAATGCCCGAGTGGAAGAGATTGCCGACGGAGGAGCGCGCCAAGCATAAGGCGGAGTTTGCCGCAGTCCTGGAACGATGGAATCGTCCGGGCGAGTTCCTCTCGATGACCTACTCCACCGTAGGAACGCGCGGCGACGTTGATATGTGCGTCTGGTCAATTGGCTACGCTGTGGAAGAACTGAATCGCATGCGGAGCGAGTTGCTCTCGACCCAATTGGGTGGTTACCTCAATACGCCCCACAACTTCCTGGCAATGACGAAGCGCTCGCAATATCAGATTGACCGGCCTGACGAAAGCGAAGGCGAAGGGCGCGGAGCCATCCGCCCCGGCGGACAGAAATATATTTTTATCTATCCATTCTGGAAGACGCGTCCCTGGTATCTGTTGCCGGCCGATGAACGCAAGCGTTTGATGGATGAGCACATCCGAATCGGTCTGAGCTATCCGCGCGTGAAGCTCAACACCACTTACTCCTTCGGGATTGACGACCAGGAGTTTGTGGTGGCGTTCGAGACCAACTTTCCGGAAGATTTCCTTGACCTTGTGCAGCAACTCCGCGAAACAGAGATCAGCATGTACACCCTGCAGGATACCCCGATCTTCAGCTGCGTCCGTCTCTCTCCTGCGGAGATGCTGGACCGTCTGGGATAAGCGGAGCGATGGCGACCGGCAAGTTGAAGAGCAGAGTGGCCGAGAAGCAGCCGCGTAAAAGTGCGAGACGCAGGCGCGACCCGCTTGCACCGGAGCGGATCGCCTCCCTTATCGAGATACTGAAAAGCACTTACCCAAACGCAGTCTGCGCTTTGAATCACCGCAATGCGTGGGAGCTGACGGTAGCGACCATCTTGTCCGCGCAGTGTACGGACGCGCGCGTCAACCAAGTCACGCCGGAGCTGTTTCGTGCCTTTCCTACGCCAAAGACAATGGCAAACGCATCGTTGCCTGAGATTGAAGAACTGATTCGACCCACCGGATTTTTCCGCAACAAGGCGAAATCGATCCAAGGTGCGGCACGGACAGTGACCGAAGAGTTTGGTGGCGAGGTCCCACGAACGATGGACGAGATCTTGCGTCTTCCTGGTGTCGCACGCAAGACCGCCAATGTCGTACTTGGATCGTGGTACGGAATCGCCGATGGCGTGGTGGTAGACACGCATGTGATACGCCTGTCCCGACGGCTGGAGCTTACGAAGGAGGCTTCTCCGGACAGAATCGAACGGGACCTGATGAAGATCGTTCCGCGAGACCACTGGATCAGCTTCTCGCATGAACTGATCCATCACGGCAGACAAATCTGCATTGCGCGGAAACCTCGCTGCATCGACTGCACATTAGAGAAGCTCTGCTTCTCCTCTGACAAGACCTGGAGTTCTCATCCCGAAACGTTGTGATGCCGAGCCAGACTACTCGGCTCGTGTGAAATGGCGCGAGATTGCTTCGACCAGCGCGGCTATCGTAGCTTCACGGGCCTCGAGGACAGGTTCAAGGCCCATGTCCCGCATGGCACGCGATGTGACGGGCCCGATGGAAGCCAGCAGAATTCCGGCAGGAAGCCGCACGCCTGCCCTGTCCAGGAGATCTATCAGGTTCCGAGCAGTAGACGCGCTGGTGAAGGTGATCACATCCGGAGTCTGCTCAGGTGAGGAAAAGATCTCTTTGATGAGGGAGACAGACCCCAAGGGGACCCGATTTCGATAGGCCTCTGCAATGGTGAGATCAGCGCCGGCATTTTGCAGTGCCTTCGGGAGAACATCCCGGGCCTCCGCAGCTCGAACCAGAAGTACCCGCTGACCTGCAACGAGGGGCGTCAGGGCCTCGGCAAGTGCTTCTGCGACATACCGCGACGGCTGAAGAGCGACGGAAATTCCAAGGTTTTGGATCGCTCGCGCGGTGGCTGGGCCGATCACCGCTACATTTCTGGGAACTGAATCAGCGGAGCGCCGCATGCCGAAGACATCGACCGCATTCGCGCTCGTAAAGATGACCCATTCAAACGAGCTGAGCTTCGCCAGAGCGTGATCGAGAGGAGCATAGGAATCTGGCGGGACAATCTCAATGGTGGGGACCGATTGGACAGAGGCACCCGCTCGACGAAGATATTCGGAAAGCTCAGAGGCCCCCGTCTTTGTCCTTGTTACCAGGACACGGCGATCCGCAAGCAAAAGGTTTTCGGAAGACATTCAGGATACCTTCGCAACCGCCTCTCGATCCGGAAGAACGGGAAGACCTTCCACCGGTTTATGCAGGTCATTCATTGAGACGACCTCATCCAGAGATGGAAGGAAGATTCGAAAGATCGTGCCCCCTCTGTGTTGGGGAGATCGACGGCGCGAACGAACACGGATGCTTCCCTGATGTTTCGTCACAATCTCTCGCGAGATCCAGAGGCCGAGCCCGGTCCCCGTGACGTCTTTCGTCGAGAAAAAGGGTTCGAAGATGCGCTCGCAGGTCTCCGCGTCCATCCCCATTCCATTGTCGGCGATGCTCAGCGCTACTCCTGGATCCCCAGAAGGCCATTCCCTGCTCGACCGGCTCCGCAGAATAATTCGCCCTCCGGGCTGCACCGCGTCAATCGCATTCGTCACCAGATTGGCGATGACCTGGCGGAGTTCGCCGTCATGCGCCACGACCGGAATATCGGCCCGGAAATCGCGAATGACCGCAACTTCCATCTGACGAAGACGGGAATCCAGCAGCGTGAGGACCGCCTCAATCAGCTCGTGCAGATCGACACGGCTCGGGCGCGTAGAAGCTCGATAGAACCGCAAGGTCTGAACGGTGACTTGGGAGACGCGATCCAGCTCCTTCTGGGCCATCTGCAGATATCTCCTTGCATCTGCCGGAAGATCGGAGAGCGCGATCAGATACAGGCAATTGGTGACTGCCTCTAAAGGATTATTGATCTCGTGAGAGATTGCAGCAGCGAATCTACCCGCGACAGCCAGTTTTTCGGTGCGTCGAATGAGTTCTTCGCTCTTTTTCTGGAGGGATAGATCGGCCAGAAAGATGGCGATCTGCCTTCCTTCCTTCGTGGCTTCAAAGTCGAGAAACGACATACCAATCAGGGCGTCGACCGTATGGCCATCTGCCTTGGTGCACGCAGCTTCGAAAGGCTCGAATGCGGAGGCAGACGAAATCAGTTCGTTCAGGTGCTCCGTCAAAAGAGGTGAGATGTCGAAAAGGGTTACCTGCCCTGAGAGGAGATCCTTTCCTGGGTACCCCAGAAGGCGTTCCACGGTGTCATTTGCATAGATGATCTTTCCGGAGGAATCGCTGATCAGCAGACCAAGCGGGAGGGCTTCGACAAGGGACTGAAATCGGGCCTCACTGACTTTGAGGGCCTGCTCTGCAGCCAAACGATTCCTGCGTGTGATTGCCTCGTTGCGTTCACGTTCGATGGCCGGAATCAGGCGGGTAAGATTTTGCTTGGAGACGTAATCATGTGCTCCTGACCGCATTGCATCCACGGCGGTCTCTTCAGATACGGCGCCGGAGAACATGATGAATGGAATGTCGAGTCCGGTCGAATGCAGTAGTTTGAGAGCAGCAGGCCCGCTGAAGCTGGGCAGATTGTAATCGGCAAGGATAACATCCGGCAGCTGCGACTGCTCCAATTGCCGCTGCATCTCAGGGGCGGTTTCGACCCGTGTCAACTCAAGTGAATAGCCGTGGCGGCGCAGATGCCGCTCCAGGAGAAAGGCGTCGTCCGGATTATCTTCAATCAGCAGTACTCGAAGCTGATTGGATGTCACGCCTGCGGGGCACATTCGTTGAGCACCAGCCAATACATTCCAAGTTGACGCGTGGCCTCTGCAAAATCTGAAAAGTTCACCGGCTTGCGAATATAGCTGTTGACCCCAAGCTGGTAGCTGCGAACAACGTCCCGCTCCTCGTCGGAGGACGTCAGGATGACAACCGGCAGAAACCTTGTTGTCTCACCGGCGCGAATCCTTCGCAACACCTCAAGACCATCCACCTTCGGCAACTTAAGATCAAGCAGAATCACCTGGGGGAGAATAGCATTTTCGCCAAAGAGAAGATTCAGGGCCTCTTCGCCATCGCGCGCAACACGAACTTCGTTTGCGATATTGGACTTCTTAAGCGCTCGAATCGTAAGCAGCTCATGGTCCGGGTCATCTTCCACCAGCAGAATCAGCTTGGTTGCTTCGGTCATCTCGATATCCTAACGTAAACCAGAATGTGGCGCCATGATCGACCACACCCTCTCCAGAGAGCGTGCCGTGGTGGCGATGGATGATGCGCGCCACTGTCGCGAGCCCGATTCCGGAGCCACGAAAGTCCTTGTCTCCGTGCAGGCGATTGAAGGCGTTGAACAGCTTGTTGGCGTAGTACATGTCAAACCCGGCGCCATTGTCTCGAACGAAGAAGGCCTTCTTTTCCGGACTCCATCCAAACTCGATTCTGCTGCTCGGCTTCTTCGAGCTGAATTTGACAGCGTTGCCGAAGAGATTCTCGAGAGCTATCCGGATGAGATGAGGATCTCCCACGGCCTCAAGATCCGGATCAATGATGAACTCGAGATCACTCCCATGGTTCTCCTCTTTCAGAGCCGAAGCCACCGTGTAAGCCAGTTCACTCATATTGAAGTGCTCACGGGTAATCTCCGCCCGGGTGATTCGCGAAAGTTGCAGCAGGGCATCGATCAGCTGCCCCATGCGCTGAACGCCGCTGCGTACGCGGCGGATGTAGTCGCGCCCGGTCGCATCCACAAGTTCCTGATAGTCCTCTTCCAATGCCAGTGAGAAGCCGTCAATCGTGCGAAGAGGAGCGCGCAAATCGTGAGATACGGAGTAACTGAAAGCTTCCAGTTCCCGATTGGTGGCCTCCAGCTCCTGAGTGCGTTCGAGCACCCGCTCTTCCAGGGATTCGTTGAGAGAGCGAACCTCCGCGGTCCTCTTCTCCGCCTCCTGTCGAGCGATAACGAGATTCTCTGCATCAATCTCTGCGGCAACGCGCATCGCATGCTCCGTCGCGAAGTAGCGGAACAGGAGAACTATAAATAGCAGATCCAAAGCACTGGCAAGGCCGATGATCCAGTGGGCCTTCCGATTGTCGCGGTCGGCAGTCTCCGTTCGAAGCGCCAACAACCGCCTCTCCTCGAGCTCGCTTGCATCAGCGATTCGGCGAAGGTGATCCATCTCCGCCCTCCCTGTTCCATTTAGGACAAGTGCCCGGACCATCTCGCGGTCGCTTTCACGGCGCAGGTCGATTCCCTGTTGCAGCAGATTCAGCCGCTCCTCGAGCACGGCTCTCAACTCTAAAAGTTTACCCTGATGAAATGGACTGTCCGAGGTGAGCTCAGCCAGGTGGTCCAGCTTTGCCGGCAGCTCGTGTCTGGCAGTCGTATAAGGTTCAAGGTACTGCTCATCCCCTGTGATGAGGAATCCGCGGGTTCCAGTCTCCGCATCCTTGGCTGAGCCCATGATGCTCTCCACCTGGTTAATCACCTGCCATGTATGAGCCACGGCATACTCGCTGTCGTGGAGCGACTGGATCGCGCGAAAACCAAGCCATGCATTCAGCGACACGATGAGTGCAGCGAATACAAGGAGAGCAGGAATCAGGAGTCGGCTAGGCCTGGAGTTCATCGGGTACACGTGTGATGCCCATTTTCATCGATGAGTTGAATGCGAAGAATACTGGCAGCTACTCCTCACTCTCACGATGTGCCGAACGTCGGCCCTTCTTTACCGGCGGCGCCGCACTGGGAGGATGAATCTTTTCGCCACCAGCACCGTTGCTCAGTCGCCTTTGCCCCGGTGATTCAATGACGGCACGCATCCAGTAATTTCCCTGCTCGTCGACCTCGATTCCGTGGACCTCTCGCTCGAATCCGGGAAAGCGCTTACCAAACTCTTCCGTTGCCAGGATCAATCGAATCACCGGGCTGTCCGGGCCTCCCAGTCGTTCTCCGGGCATACACATGGGAATTCCCGGAGGATACGGAACGAGCATCACAGCGCCGATACGGCCATGCATCTGGGTAAACCGAATCTTTTCGGTCTCATTGCGGAGCAGCTTCTGATACGTCTGCGCGGGTGTCAGGACCGGATCAAAGTCTTCGTCGCAGGCTTCGCCGACAAGAGTGGGAAGATTCAGTTCCACCATGGCCGCATGCATCTCGTCGGAGAGTTCCTTGAGGGTAGAGTTTCGGTAGCGTTGCGGATACTTCGCCACCAACTCAGGCAACGCCTCCTCCAGCGGAGCTTCGCTGTCATAGAGCCGTTTGAATTCGAAGAGATTCTCCAGCAGCGATCCCCATTTTCCTTTCGAGGTTCCCACGGAGAAGAGAACCAGCACGGTATAGTCGCCGGTCCTTGCGATCTCAACCCGGCGCGAATCCAAAAATTCCGTGAGAATGGCAGCGGGTATCCCCCAGTCGCTGACCTGCCCCTGCGCGTTCACTCCAGGCATTAGGATCGTGACCTTGGTCGGGTCCAGCATACAGTATCCGTCTGCGATATCTTCGTCCTGGAAGCCGTGCCATTCCTCACCTGGCTTTAGTGTCCAGCACGAGGACTTTTCGCCCAGCACCTCATCCGGTGTCTCTTCAAAGACGTACTTCTCCCCCGTACTCGGATCTGTCACCTGATCCGGCTGGAAGAGGCGGAAGAACCAGCCTTCGCCATTCTCCGCAGCGCGCAGACGGTGAGCGACCGAGCTCATTGCTTTCCGGAAGCTGATGGCGTCCTGGATGGTCTCGTTCATCAGAGTGGGGCCGGCGGGCTCATCCATCATCGCCGCCGCTACGTCGAGTGAAGCGATCAGCGGATAAAACGGCGAAGTCGTCCCGTGCATCATGAACGACTCGTTGAACTGATCGAAATCCAGCGGCGCGCGAGGGCTCAACTTGACGTGCACCATGGACCCCATCGAAAAGGCCGCAAGCATCTTGTGAGTTGATTGGACAGAGAAGATCGTAGGCCGCTCCGGCATCTCATCCGGTACGTCCATCGCAAAGCGCCCGCGATAGATGCGATGAAACTTTGCATAGGCGTACCAGGCCTCGTCGAAGTGTACGCGCGGCACCGACTTCGAAAGCTCCTCGACAACTCGATTTACGTCGTAGCAAAGTCCGTCGTAGGTCGAGTTCGTTACGACAGCATAGGTAGGGTTCTGATTCTCAGCGTCTTTGGTCAAAGGACTGCGATTTATCAGACCGCGGATGAACTCCGGACTGAAGCGCTTGAGTGGAACGAGTCCGATCATGCCGTAACCGTTGCGCGTCGGTTTCATATAGACCGGACGTGCCCCAGTTACCGTCAACGAATGACAGATGGATTTGTGACAGTTCGCATCGGCAAGGACGATATCATCCTGAGCAATTACGCCATGGCCGATAATCTGGTTCGAGGTTGAGGAACCGCCGAGAACGTAGAAGGTCCAATCCGCCCCGAAGATGCGCGCAGCATTGCGCTCCGACTCTCCCGGAGGCCCAAGGTGATCGAGCCACGAACCCAGCTGTGCCGTCGAGATGCCGAGGTCGGATCGGAGAAGGTTTTCGCCGAAGAACCGCTGGAACTCCATGCCGACCGGATGCTTCAGGTAAGCGACACCGCCCATGTGTCCGGGGGCATCCCACGAATAGGCGCCCTGGTCCGTGTACTTTTTGAGCTCGCGGAAGTAAGGGGGCAGCAACTGCTCATGGTAGCGTTCGACAGCGAAATCTACTCGGTTGGCAATAAAGGCGGGTGTATCGCCGAACAGGTGAATGTACTCATGGACCTGCTTGACTACTTCCAGCGGAAGCTCGCTGACGAGAGTTCGGTCTGCAATGAGAAAGATCGGAATCTTCTTGTTGCGATGACGAACTCCACGAAGAATTTTTAACGCCGCACGCTCGTCGAACTGATTCTCGCCCTCCAGGTCCCAGTCCAGAAGAATTGCCGAATAGGACGGATCCGAGGTCACGAGCGAGAGGCCGTCTTCCGGCGTAGAGGTACGGATCACCTGGTATCCCTCTTCGCGGATCGCTTCCACCAGACGTTCCATCGCCCGATCAGAGACTGAATCCGTTCCACCCACTTCACTAGCGATCAGCAATACCCAACGGCCTTCGTTCAATTCCACCTCGCCACATCAAACAACAATTAAGCAGTCTATAGGGATTTCGAGCACAATACGTGAATCCTCCGTGCGCGCGAACATGCCGAAGGGCCTGGCCCACATCTATTGGACGGACGCCGAAAGAAGCTCCATTGCGCCGCGGGACTTCAACTCGTCCGCAACCATCTGGCCAAGCTCTTCCGAATCAGCAGGAAGGGGCACTTGGAGGTCAAGCGCGACCATCGATTCGCCATCGAGAGCGATGACCTGAGCGAAGACGCGGCATCGATCGACCTCTGGTACACAATGTATGCCTATCGGAATCGAACACCCACCGCCGAGCGCCTCCAGCGCCACGCGCTCGACCTCTACGCAGAACCGTGTCTCCGAGTCCTCGAGCGGTATGAGAGCCTGACGAACAGCCAGGTCCCGAGCTTCGTCAATGGAATGCGACGCGCTGCGGGTTTCGATGGCAAGAGCGCCCTGACCGGGGGCAGGGCAAAGTTCATCCGGAGAAAACCGCTGATGCACCCACTGTGTGCTCCCCAGGCGATCCAGCCCCGCAGCAGCCAGCACAAGGGCATCGCACTCGCCGGCAGCCAGCTTCTTTAGTCGCGTGTCAATGTTTCCCCGAACTTCCACAAACTCCACATCGGGCCGCAGCGCCAGCAACTGAGCCCTGCGCCGCGGGCTGGTCGTGCCGATTCGACCACCCAGCGGCAGCGTGTGGAGCGCCCAGTACGGCTCGCAAATCCACACGTCTCGCGCATCGGCGCGCTTGGGAATCGCAGCCAGCGCGAAGCGACTTTCAAGCTGAGTAGGCAGATCTTTCAGGGAGTGTACAGCAAGGTCGATCCGGCCCGCTGCGAGGGCCTCCTCAATTTCCTTGGTGAAGATGCCCTTTCCATCCAACCCTGCAGGAGGAACAAAGCCTGGAGACTGCATACGATCGCCTGTCGTGCGAATGACTTCAATCTCAGCGGAATGGCCCGCATCCCGAAGTGCCGAAAGCACATAATTGGCCTGCCAGAGCGCAAGCTGAGAACCGCGAGAACCTATACGGATGGGGGCGAACATGACCTACTCAGAATAAGTGATTTTGCGATGGAAATGTGACGCGAAAGAGGCAAGCGCTCTCGCGCTCACCCCTTTCATCTTGTGCGCTGTTGCAGCTATTAGCGACCGTGACCGCCGTGGAAACCTCCGCCTCCGCGAGCGCCTCCTGCTCCGCCGTGGAAGCCTCCTGCTCCGCCGTGGAAACCCCCGATGCCGCCGTGGTAACCAATGGGAGGCCGAACGCCGATGCTCCCGCGGGGAAATCCTCTCCCATAGTGCTGTCCGCCATAGTAGCCATAACTGCGATTCCAGGGAGAGTAAAAGCCGCGGCCGTAGCCGCCGTAGATAAAGCCCCCACCGCCGATATAGTAGGGCGAGTAAAATCCATAGCCGAACGGGCTCCAGAAAAGTCCGTTACCAGGCAACCAGGTATAGCCGAACGGTCCGCCTGCCCAATACCATCCCGGATAGAAGTTTGTGCTTCCCGCATACGCCTGCGCCAGCTTGTAGTTGGCTTCACCCAGGTACTGGGACCGCAAACTACTCCACTGGTACAGATCGTCCTTAGCACTGTCTTTGTTGAAACGAGCCGGCTTTCCAGGCTCGCCGTTCAATGCGATCTGATGACTCCCCTTCACCTTGATCGGCTTGATATTTGTATCCAGATCAGCACCCGGAAATACCTGTGCCTCACCGTCGAACACCCTCACTGTCGAGTTGGCGGCATCGAAGGCGTACAGTCCCTTCTTGGTCAGGTGGGCCTGCCCGTTTGGCAGATCCACAAGCAGCAGATTCTCCTTATGCAGTTCGTCAACCTCAACGTTTGCGCGTCCCTGCACAAGCTGGACCTCTGTCCGAGTGAGATCCGGAGAGACCATCGTTACCGTAGAATCTGGACCAAGCCGGAGGAAGACACCCGGCGTCAGCAGAACCTCTGCTTTGCCCTGCTGGGTGGAGATCGATTGATTTCGTTCAACGAGCGTATGGCCTACAGACTGGGATGAGAGCTGCTGCCCGTTTAGGGTGGCCTGGCCTTCGATGTAATTCAACGTTCCTGGGCTAGCTGGATTCGCATTCTGCCCGTACGAAAATGCGCTCAGAGTCGCCAGGAGGAGTACGAGTACTTTCAACCGTGGCATTTTGAACCTCTCCTATTAGACGCACGCAGAAGCAAAACGATACATTCCAAGCTGTTGACTCGCTTGGACATACCTGCTGCAAATCCAGCGCAACCTTATTGCAGAATCCGCGTTTAACATGCTGCCGCACATCATCAGGACTTTTCCGCAGGGGCGCCCTGTCCGCTACGCGCCGATTCGCGAAGTGCTTCCATTTGAGGATGGAGCAGCTTTGCCGTCAGCGATCGGGTCAGCGCTTCGACCGCTTCACGCTGTTCCGGCGTAAGAGAACCAAGTCGCTTCGCTGCGCGCGCCAGCTCAGCTTCGCGAATGGCCTCCGCGTTCTGTTGCAATGCAATAATCGCGGGTGCAGCTCCCCTGGATTGGAGACGCTGCTGAAACTTGTCGACTTCCTGACTGATGATCGATTCCGCGGCGGCCGCCTCCCGGCTGCGATCGGCAAGATTAGCAGCTGCAACCTGCTGAAGATCATCTATGTCATAGACAAAACAGCCCTCTACCTGGTTCATCCCCGGATCAACATCGCGTGGCACCGCAATATCGATGAAGAACATGGGCCGGTTGCGGCGACTATGCAGGAATTGTTGACCGTGCGACTTAGTGAATATCTTCACCGGAGCGCCGGTAGACGTGATCACGATATCGGCTCGCGATGTATGGGCGTACAGGTCTTCAAATGCGACGACCTGCCCGTGGAACTGCGCCGCGATCTTCTCGGCACGTTCCAGGGTTCGGTTGGCGACGAGAATGCTCGTTGCTCCCTGCTGGATAAGGTGACGTGCGGCAAGTTCCGACATCTTGCCTGCGCCCACCAGCAGCACCGTCTTCCCCTGCAGCGAGCCGAAGATTTTACGCGCCAGATCGACGGCGACCGAAGCGATCGAAACCGAGCTGGAGCCGATCTGCGTCTCGGACCGTACCTTTTTCGCAACCGTAAACGCTCGCTGAAGAAGGCTGTCGAGCGATCCGTTGACGGCTCCCACCTCTCGGGCCACCGTGTATGACTCCTTCACCTGCCCCAGAATCTGGGGCTCACCTACGACCATCGAATCGAGCGAACTGGCTACGCGGAACAGGTGGCGCACCGCCTCGCCGCCGCGATACTCATACAGGTGAGGAGTAATAGTTGACGGAGACAGCGCAAAGTAGTCCTGCAAAAAACCGAGGAGGCTGTCGCCTCGCGCCGCTTCGCTCTCCTGCAGGGTCAGTAACTCCACCCGGTTGCAGGTGGAAAAGATAATTCCCTCCCGTATTCCGGGCCGGTGAACCAGCGTCCGGGTAGCCTCTGCCAATCGGCCAGCCGGAATCGCCAGCCGCTCGCGAATCTCGATCGGCGCCGTCGTATGGTTGATACCCACGAGCACAAGATGTTGATTCCGGCTCATGGTGTCGTAAACCTATGGACTACCGAGAACTGATTTGCCGACCATACAGCCAGCACCACCAGAAAGACAAAACCGGACAGATAGATCGCTCGGCGGCCCCGTAGTCCGGCATGCTTGCGGATGTAGATCATGGCGATGTATGCAATCCACATCGCAAACGAAAGCAGCACCTTTGGGTCAAGCAGGTACGAGGGCCCCATGGTTTGCTGCGCAATCAGCAGTCCGATCAGCAGGCCGGCGGTCATGCAAGGCAGCCCGAACAGCAACGAGCGAAGTGCGATCTGGTCCGTCGTTTCGAGCGGAGGAAGCCACGACACACCTGCCATGGCATGTTTCGCCTTGAGATTCCGCTCCTGGACGAGGTAAAGGACTGATGCCAGCAGAGAAAGCAGCAGCGATGCATAGGCAGCCAGCAGCAGTGCGATGTGTAGAAAGATCCAGCCAGTGTTGAACTGCGGAAACGGTATCGCCTCCTGTCCCGGACGGAACGCCGGCACCAGGCACAACAGGAAGGCGACCGGCAAAACAAACACGCCCAGCGACACCGTCTTGTAGCGCCAGTAGACCAGCAGAAAGGCCCCCGCCAGAAGCAGCCCCAGCAGAGCCTGGGTCTCGTGCGTGTCAACCGGCAGGCGGTGGTGGGCGGCGTTCAGCATCTCGATCAGCGACACGAAGTGGAAGAGCAGTCCGGCCAAAGCCGCCGGAATGGCTATCCTGTTCCAACGAGGGCGGTCATAGAGAGCCGCCGGCAGAACAGCGAGCGCGGCCACGCCGTACAGAAAGACCGCAACTCTGAGCCATAACAGGGACATAAATCCTTTCGCCGAATTTTCAGTATACCGGGTGTGGAAAGGTCTCGCTGCTCCAGTGGGTTATCCTGACCACTCGCGGAATGTCACAGGAATCATCATCCAGCATCTTGAGCACGGACTCGGCCACCCTCTCCCCTGCGATGCGTCAGTACAGGGCCGCGAAGGAGACTCATCCCGACACCCTGCTCTTCTTTCGGATGGGCGACTTTTACGAACTCTTCTATGAAGATGCGGTCGTCGCGGCTCGCGAGCTGCAACTGACCCTCACTGCTCGCGATAAGGCGAAAAGCGTCCCGATGTGTGGAGTCCCCTACCATGCCGCAGACGCCTACCTGCAGAGACTCCTGCGGAAGGGATTTCGGGTCGCCATCTGTGAGCAGATGGAGGATCCCAGGCAGGCGAAAGGCGTGGTCCGACGCGAGGTCACCCGCGTTCTTACCCCGGGAACCGCACTTGACCCGTCCCTGGGAGCGGAGCAGAGCAATTATCTGGCGAGCATCACGATCCAGGGTACTAATGCCACGCAGACCTGCGGGCTTGCGCTTCTGGACCTCTCGACCGGCGACTTCCGCGCTACAGAATTTACTGGACCCGCTGCATGGACACAGGTTATCGACGAACTCGGGCGCGTTCGCCCGGTTGAACTTCTGTACGGTTCAGGCCTCCTGGGCGGCGTCAACCTTGCCGGAGAGGCCGTGGAAGAAGGCTCCGCAGCTCTCGACTTCATTCGAACGAAGACCGGCCTCGATTCATGGGTGTTCACCCCGGAACACGCTCTGCCCCTTTTGCGCAGTCACTTCCGGGTCCATTCGCTGGATGGCCTTGGTCTTAACAGCCATGAGGCTGCCGCAGTCGCCGCCGGCGCTCTCCTCCACTACATGCGGGCTACCAAGCAAGGAGACCTGGAGCACGTGGATGGGCTCCGCTTCTATGAGCGGTCGAGCTGCCTGGAACTGGATGCGGTTAGCGTCCGGAATCTTGAACTGGTTGAGCCTTTGTTCTCAGGAGAGAGCCAGCAGACGACGCTCTTCTACACGCTGGATGCCTGCTGCACCCCGATGGGCAAACGGCTGCTGCGGTCCACGTTGCTTCGCCCCTCGTCCGATCTGCATGAGATTGAAGAGCGTCTCGACGCCGTCGCCGAGGCCACGGCCGATCTTCGCCGCCGCGAAGACATTCGTCAATCGATGAATGGCCTGCTCGATCTGGAACGTCTGCTGGGTCGCGTCGCCCTGGACTCCGCCGGTCCGCGAGAGGTGGTTGCGCTGGCGGCGACACTCCGGTGCCTGCCGAATCTCTCATCCGCAATCGGACAGTTCCACGCCGCTCGCTGGACGGCGCTTGCAGATGGCTTCGACGCGCTCGCCGATCTCCACGATCTCGTCACCCGAACCATTGCAGAGGAACCACCTGTAACGTTCGCCGACGGCGGTGTCATCCGGGAAGGCGTAAGCCTGGAGCTGGACGAGTTGCGGGAGCTGAGCCGCAGCGGTCGTCAGGCGCTTGCAGCCATCGAAGAGCGAGAGCGTCAGCGAACAGGCATCGCATCACTCAAAGTACGGTTCAACAATGTCTTCGGCTACTACATCGAGGTCACCAAGGCAAACGCAAGGGCTGTTCCAGCCGACTATGAGCGCAAGCAGACACTCGTCAATGCGGAGCGATTCACTACTCCTGAGCTTAAGGACTACGAGACGAAGATCCTGACGGCGCAGGAACGATCAGGAGAGATCGAGCGCAGGATCTTCGCGGAGCTACGGCGCCAGATTCTCGATGCCGCAGGCAGGATCCGCGAGACCGCCCGTCGCATTGCTGAGATCGATCTGCTGGCCTGCTTTGCGCATCTGGCGGCCCTGCGCGGATGGATCCGGCCTGCAGTCGATGAGACCGGCATGCTGGAGTTCGTTGCGGCACGTCACCCTGTCGTCGAACGTCGTCTGGAGGAGTCCGGGGCGGGAAGATTCGTTCCCAACTCCGTCCATCTCGATGCTGATAGCGGGCCGTCGATTCTCCTGATCACCGGGCCCAATATGGGAGGCAAGAGCACCTATCTCCGGCAGACCGCCCTGCTGGTCATATTGGCGCAATGCGGCAGCTTCGTCCCGGCTGAGCGGATGCGGCTCGGGCTGGTAGACCGCATCTACACACGCATCGGCGCCAGCGATAATGTCGCGCGCGGGCGGTCTACCTTCATGGTCGAGATGACCGAGACTGCGGCGATCCTGAACTCCGCGACAGAGCGTTCGCTCGTTCTGCTCGACGAGATGGGACGTGGCACAGCGACCTATGATGGCCTTTCGCTCGCATGGGCTACGGTCGAGTACCTGCACGATCGCATCGGAGCGCGGACGCTCTTTGCAACGCATTACCACGAGCTGACACTGCTTGCCGAAAAACTCGAGCGGCTGCGTAATCTGCGGGTCACCGTGAAGGAGGGAGCATCGGGCATTGTCTTTCTGCACGCGGTCGAGGCCGGGCCAGCGAACAAGAGCTACGGCATCGAGGTGGCGCGACTGGCCGGGATTCCAGCCACAGTCATCGGTCGTGCTCGTGAGGTACTCAAACTGCACGAACGGGCCGAGACTCAGCAGGTACGCGAGGCAGTCACGAATCACACGCCTGCACTGCAGATGACGATGTTCACGCCGCTCTCGCAGCGCATCGTCGATCGTGTGGCAGAAGTCGATATCGACGATCTGACGCCGCGAGAGGCACTCAATCTCCTCGCCGAACTGCAACGGGAGCTCAAGGGATGACGAAATCGAAGCAGCTGGTCGTAGCCGGCGTGATGAGCGGGACGTCAGCAGATGGTATCGATGTGGCTTTTTGCCGGATCCGTGCTTCTGCTTCCGGTGCGCCGCAGATAAAGCTGATCGGAGCACGCGAATTCCGTTATCCCAAGGCAGTGCGAAGTTCGATCCTCGCTGCGATGGATGCAAAGTCCATGTCGGTTGCAGAGATGTCGCGGCTGCACTGGCGACTGGGAGAGATTTACGCAGAGGCGGTGCAGGCTACGGCAGAGGAGCTCGGTGTGAATGTCGATCTCGTCGGAAGCCACGGGCAGACGATCTATCACCAGGGCGTTGCTGCGAAGTATCTGGGGCAACCTACACGATGCACCTGGCAGATCGGGGAGCCATCGGTGATCGCGGAGGCATTGCGCACGCCGGTGATCAGTGATTTCCGCCCTGCTGATCTGGCAGCGCAGGGTCAGGGCGCTCCGCTGGTTCCTATGCTCGACTACGTACTGTTTCGGTCCGAGAACGTCAGCCGCGTTCTTCAGAATCTCGGCGGCATCGCCAACATGACAGCAATTCCGGCGGCGGCAACCTCCGCAGACGTGCTGGCGTTTGATTCCGGTCCCTCAAATATGGTGATCGACGCATGCATGAACCGGCTGTTTCACAAACTCTTCGATAGAAACGGAGCCTGCGCCCGGCGTGGGGCGGTACTACGACCGGTCGTCGACGAGTTGCTCCGCGATCCTTATTATTCTGCCCCGCCCCCGAAGAGCTGCGGACGGGAGGAGTTTGGGGAACGCTTCGTGGACCGCTTTGTTGCACTCTGCCGTCGTTCCAAAGCCAGCAGCGAAGACATTGTTGCGACTGCAACGGCGCTCACCGCCGAAACGATTCTCGACGCCTACCGCAGATTTGTCTGGCCGCACCTTGGGCAAAAAGCTCCGATGGCGCGTCACATCGAGTACATCGTGGGCGGCGGCGGAGCCAGGAACACTACGTTGATGGAAATGCTGCACGGCGGACTGGAGCCGCTTGGAGTTCGCGTGCGGTCCACGGACGAACTTGGCGTTCCGACACAGGCGAAAGAGGCCGTGGCTTTCGCGCTGCTCGCATGGCTTACCTGGAACGATCTTCCGGGCAACATCCCGTCGGCTACCGGCGCCATTCGACCCGTGATTCTGGGCAAGGTAACGTACGCATGATCCTTCGACGGATCTACGGACTGCGGTGCTGTGCGCTGCGAGGATGGAGTGCCGGCGTGGCCGGCCTCGTTCTGCTGGCGGGCTTCTCAGGCTGCACCCGGCGACCAGCAAATCCGCGCAGCGTCGTCATGATCATCGAGAGCAGTCCGAATAATCTCGATCTGCGCCAGGGGACCGACGCTCAATCGGAGCGCGTTGGTGGCGTGATCTTCGACGCTCTGGTCAGGAAGGACGAGCACTACAATCTACAACCGTGGCTTGCGACCCGATGGGAGCAACCTGATCCACTGACCCTGATCATCCATCTGCGTGACGGAGTTCGTTTTCACGATGGACGCCCGCTGGAGGCAGAGGATGTTGCGTGGACGGTTCGCAGCATGATCGATGGGACGCTGATTACGGCCAAGGGCGGGTCGTTCGCCTCAGTGGCGCGCATCGATGTTCCTGACCGGCTGACGCTGGTTCTGCACCTCAAGCATCCTGACGCCGGCCTGCTCTTCAATATGAGCGATGGCCTGTTTGGCGTGGTTCCGCGAGGCTCAGGCCAAGACTTCGGAATGCATCCGATCGGCTCCGGACCATTCAGATTCGTCAGTGCCGTTCAGGACAAAGAGGTGATCGTCGCCCGCAACCCCGACTACTGGGCAGGGCCGCCGAAGATCGACGGCGTGCGGTTCACAGTAGTGCCGGACGCTATTACCAGCGCGCTCGAGCTGCGCAAGGGCTCGGCGGACCTTGCGAGTAACGTGCTCACGCTGGATATGGACCACGCGCTTGAGAGCGCTCCGAACGTCAAGATCGAGTCCGGTCCAAGCTCGGTCGTCATCTACACCAACTTCAACGTCAACGATCCAATCCTGCGTGACCGCCGGGTGCGTCAGGCGATTGCGTGTGCGATGGATCGTCAGGCGATCGTGGACGCCATCTGGCGAGGGCAGGCGAAGCTTGCCGACACGCTTCTTCCTGCCGGGCATTGGGCAGCGGCTGATCCGACAACGCTGGCGCAGTACCCGCATGACGTGAGGCGCGCCGAGCGGCTGCTGGATGAGGCAGGATTTCATCCTGGCCGCGACGGTGTTCGCCTTCACATCACATTGAAGACTTCAACGGACGAGACGACGCGACTGATGGCGATTGTGTTGCAGCAACAGCTTCGTGCGGCCGGCATTCAGCTTGATCTTCGTGCGGCCGAGTTCGGGACTTTCTACGCGGATGTCACTCGTGGGGCTTTTCAGATGTATGCCTTGCGGTGGATCGGTTCCAACGAAGATCCTGACATCTTTCGCTACACCTACAGCTCCGCGGCCTTTCCGCCGAAGGGGGCAAATCGGGGCCGCTACACCAACCCGCGAGTCGATTCTCTGCTTGCTGCTGCGGCCGGAGAGACGGACCAGCGGAAGCGACGCGCTGAGTACGTCGAGGTGCAGAAGATCCTCGCCGAAGACCTTCCGGGAATCCCGCTCTGGTATCCGAACAACGAGGTGGTTCACTCGATCCGGATCGATGGAGTGAAGCCTGAGGGATCAGGAACGTTCGACTATCTGCGATCCATTACGATTCACGAGAATTGACGCTTACCGCGCTACTGAGATTTGTGGTTGCCTCCCAGGGATTCGAACCCCTGACGGCTACCGAAGGACTGAGATTTGTGGTTGCCTCCCAGGGATTCGAACCCCGATTGATCGGTTCAGAGCCGACTGTCCTACCATTGAACGAGGAGGCAACTAGGTTGCTGGAGCCGCTGGATTCTCAGTGACTTGGCACCGAAACCTTCAAGCTGACATCCGACTCTTCGAGTGTACGTGGTGAAGGCGATTCGGTCAAACGTTCACGATCTACAATGCCTGCATGGACAATGAGATCGGCGCACAGTTTCTTTCCACATCCAGCGCGAAGCTGGAGCAGATGACAGACTTCGTTCGAAAGTGCCTTGCACGACTGAGCGACGAACAGGCCTGGGAGCGCGGCGGCGAGCACGAAAACACCGTCGGAAATCTGATTTTGCATCTCTGCGGCAACATGCGGCAGTGGATCATGCACGGCGTCGGCGGCGCTGCTGACGTCAGGGTGCGCGATCAGGAGTTCAGCACGTCGAGCGGAATGAGCACCGGCGAGCTGGTCCGCCTGTTCGAGGAGACGATTGCCGAGGCGCGCGGCGTCATCGTCTCTCTTCCTCCGGAGAAGCTGCTGGAGCGGACCACGCCGCAGGGACGCGATGTCTCGAAGCTCGAGGCGATTTACCAGGTCGTCGGACATGTGCAGCAGCACACGGGACAGATCATCCTGCTGACCAAGCAGATGTGCGGCACGGATCTGGACCTGACGATGCCGCGTCCACGGTAGACTCCCCCGGCACGATTTTTGCGCAAAGTCTTCAAACTATTGCACTTAGGTTTGGACTCTAAGGCAAAGTCCTGATTATAAAAGGCTTGCGGGTAAAGTCTTGAAGAATAACGAGATAGCGAAGACCGGCATAGTGAAGAGGACCGGGTTGGGATACGAGCCTTAGTACCAGTATATCGAGTCGGGCAGGGTGGATCGGCAAAATACCTGAGTCCTATGTCGCGCGTTATGAGCGACATGGATCTTTTCGACGCTTGACAGGCTACTCCACCTCATTTTTCGCACGATAGCCGTCACGGGCGATCACGGAGTATTTGAGCGAGTGGTGCTTTTCGTCCTGCATCTGGAGCGGGTGGCCCTCGTTGTCGACCAGCTTGACCTCGATGTGGCGGTAGGTTCCGTCATTTTTGGTATTGGTGGGACGGTAGGTGAGCACGTACTGGTTGCGGATGGAGTCGTTGATCTGCGAGAAGATGTCCGGGAGCGCACCCTGGAACATGGGGTTGAAGCTGAGTCCGCCGGTGAGACGGGCGAAGGTCTTCATCTGGTTTTCAGCCTGCAGGTAGTCCATGCGGGTGATCGGTCCCATGCCGCCACGCGCGTCGGCGAGCTCCCGCACGAGGGCGCCGGTGCCGATGGTGAAGATGGTGACGTTGGGCGTGGCCTTGACCTTGGCGAGGATCTTGTCGAGGGTGATGCGGGAGAAGGTGTCGCGTCCGGTTCCGATGAGGATGATGTACTTGCGGCCTTCGATGCGGCTGACGCGGTCGAGCGTCTCGTAGAGGGCGTCGAAGAGGTTGGTCTCGGAAAATCCGGGGATGATGAGGGATTGGAGGGCGTTGCCGATGATCTGCTTGTTGTTGGTGAAGTCCGTCAGGATGTGGGTCTTGAGATCGTAGGTGACAACGGCAACGTAATCGTCCGGACGAAGCGTGTTGAAGAAGCTGAACGACGCGTTTTGCATGTCATAGATGAAGTAGTAGCTGTTGGCCGCAAATTCGAGAAGCATGACGGCAGTGATGGGGGTCTGGGCCATGCGGATGCTGCTGACGGTCTGAGGCACGCCATCCTCAAGGACGAGAAAGTTGTTGGCCTTGAGGCCGGGCACAAACTGGTGGGTCTTGTCGAGGATGACGCTGACGTCGAGGTTGACGATGGGAACGTCGACGCGGAGCGAGTAGGTCTCGTTGTTGGGATTCTTGACTTTGGGTTCGGGAGGGGCGACCGGGGCGGGCGGGGGCGCCTCTTCTTCCTTCTTCTTTTTGATGACGATGGGGCCGGAGTCTGTCTGCGGGCCTGCGGAGTCGTCTGCGGGCTGCTGGGCGGGGTGCTGCTGGGCCGGTGCGGTCTGCGCGAGTCCTGCTACCGGTACGAGGCCCAGGCCAAAGAAGACAGGAAGAACAAAGGCTGCATGTCGAATTCGCAAGCTGAGAGTCATCATCTGCAACTTTACTCCGTCCTTTTGGACGATGGGATAACCTTGCTTGTAACAGCTTTTGCAGACCAGCAGCGTCCAATGGACAGCCTGATCTCCAGGAGCAACGCATTGTGCCGGTGGTCTGCCGGAAGGACAGGCTTCCGCATTTCAGAGACGTGATAAGCCAGGGAAAGACGCGAGAACGATTGTTGTGCCTGCTGATGGCGGTCGCCATGGCGAGCTTTGCTCCGAAACTGCCTGCGCAGATGACCAATGCAGCGACGGCAGCGAGTGGAGGAGGTTCTGCGGGGCTTCCTCCGACGGCAGCCGCAGCGATGGGGGGCTCGGGCGAGACCAGAGTCTTTCCTCTGGCTCAGCTGAAGCGCGGGATGAAGGGCGTCGCCTACACCGTCTTTGAAGGGGTGAATCCGGAGCCGATGCAGGTCGAGATTCTGGGCGTTCTGAAGGACTCGCTGGGCCCCGGACGCGACATGATTCTGGCTCGGCTGTATGGAGCGAAGCCCGAGTTCACGGGGGTGGTCGCAGGAATGAGCGGCAGCCCGGTGTATATCGACGGGAAACTGGTTGGGGCATTGAGCTACCGGATCGGCCAGTTCAGCAAGGAGCCGATTGCGGGCATCACCCCGATCGAGCAGATGCTGGAGGTGCGGGACGAGTCCGTGCAACCGGCAGCGGCGCGTGAGAGAACGAGCGGCGGCCCTGCGGAGGTGAGCGTGCCTGCGGCGAACGGCGGTCTGGGTGTGGAGATGCAGGCGATGGAGACCCCGCTGGTCTTCAGCGGCTTCAGCCCGGAGACGGTGGAGCGATTCGGCGATCGTTTTCGCGCGATGGGGATGACGCCGGTCGCGGGACTGGGAGGAGCGGATTCTGCAGCCGTGCAGCCGGAGCCCCTGGTGCCGGGTTCGGCGGTGAGCGCGGTGCTGGTGCGCGGCGATCTTTCGGTTGCGGGAACGTGCACCGTGACCTATGTCGATGCCAAGCGACTACTGGCGTGCGGTCATCCGATTACGCAATACGGACCTGTGGACATGCCGATGACCAAGGCCGCGGTGGTGGCGACGCTTCCCTCGCCTCTGAATGCATTCAAGATCGTGAACACGACGGAGACGGTGGGTGCTTTCACGGAAGACCGCGCCTCGGCAATTATGGGGCAGTTTGGGACGAAGGCGCGGATGATTCCGGTGGCGGTGGAGGTGGTCTCTCCGGCGACGGCAGGTATGGCCGCGAAGGACAAGACGTATCACTTCGAAGTTCTGGACAATCGGCAACTGACACCATCGGCGATGCTGGTTTCGGTGTATCAGAGCCTGCAGGGGACAAATTCTGCCGCGGCGGAGATGAGCTATCGCCTGAGCGGGGACATGTCGGTGCGGGGTCTGGCGGACGTGAAGATGTCGGGCATCGTGGCGCAGAATGAGCTGAATCCGGCGGCGATCAATGCCGCGCTGTTTGTGAATGAACGTTTCAGCCGTGTGTATGGAAACCCGCTGGACCAGCCGGTGATCACCGGGCTGAAGCTGAAGGTGGAAGGGATTCCCGAGCGCAGGACGGCGACGATGGAGTCGGCTCGTCTGAGCACGCTGGAGGCAAAGCCGGGCGACACCATCGAGGCCGAGGCCACGCTGCGCCCGTATCAATCGGATTCAAAGCTCGTGCACCTGAAGGTACGGATTCCTGACGATATGGCTCCGGGCCCGGTACGGGTGCTGGTGAGTGACGGAGCGACGGTGGACCGGCTGCTTGGTCCGACTGGATCGGCCCGGCGAGCGGAGGGACTGGCAGACGCGATCGACCAGATGAATCGCCTGCATCCGAACGATCGGATTTATGTGACGCTGCTGAGCCGGGAGGCCCAGGCGGTGCTGGAGGGACAGACGCTGCCGGGGGTTCCGCTGTCGATGGCGAACGTGCTGGCTCCGTTGAAGGATTCGCAGAGGATGAATCTGAACGGCGAGAGCGTGGTGGAGGCTGCATCGACGGACGCGGGATACGCGGTCAGCGGATCGCAGGTGCTGCATCTGACGATCCGGTAACGCGGGCTAAGTGAAAGTCTATGGTCCTTTCGTTGGAGACGGGGTGAGGCTTGACCGTGATCATTCCCTCAAAGCCTTGTTGTAGCATCAAAGTCGAAGACGCCGGGTCAGGAAACCGGGCGCAAAAGGATAACCATTTCAGATGAGCGAGATTCATGGCCTGGCTGTCCACGCGGCCGGTGCGCAGTTGCTGCCTTACAAGTTCGACCCAGGTGATATCAAGCCATATGAGGTAGAGATCAAGGTCTCGCATTGTGGCGTATGCCGCAGCGATCTCAATTTGATTAACAACGATTGGGGTATCAGCAAATATCCGTTTGTTCCGGGGCATGAGATTGTAGGGACGGTCGTTGGAGTGGGCGAGCATGTCCGCAGCCTGACGGTTGGGCAGCGGGTGGGCGTGGGCTGGCAGGCGGACAGCTGCGGCATGTGCGAGTGGTGCCGGAGAGGCGAAGAGCAGCTCTGCGCGCAGGCACAGCCGACCTGCGTGGGACGGAACGGCGGGTTTGCCGAGAAGGTGCGGGTGAACTCACGCTTTGCGATTCCCTTGCCGGAGGCGCTCGAGAGCGGGACGGCTGCTCCTCTGCTGTGCGCGGGAATTACGGTCTACACGCCGCTGCGCAACTATGGCGTGCGGCCTTCTTCGCGGGTAGGAATTATCGGTATTGGTGGATTGGGCCACCTGGGCATCCAGTTTGCGCGCGTGTTTGGCGCGGAGGTCACGGCGTTCTCCACCTCGAAGGAGAAGCAGAGCGAGGCACTGGGGCTGGGAGCGCATCACTTTGTGAATACGCGCGACACGGGCGCTCTGAAAAAGGTCGCGGGGGCATTCGATCTGTTGATTTCGACGGGCAATGCGGACCAGGACTGGTCATCGTTCGTAAATGCGTTGCGTCCGAACGGGGTGCTATGCCTGGTGGGTGCGCCGACGTCGCCTCTGCAGCTACAGGCGCCTGCCCTGATAGGCAGCCAGCGTGCGGTGTGCGGGTCGTCGACAGGAAGCCCGAAGGACCTGATGGAGATGCTGGATGTCGCGGCGAGGCATGGGGTGAAGGCAGTCGCGGAGATTCTGCCGATGTCGAAGGCCGCCGAGGCGGTTTCGCGGGTGAAGAAGAACCAGGCACGGTACAGGATGGTGCTGGCGAACTCGTAGGCGGACCATGGAGTGCATTTTGAGGGCGGGGGCCGGCGCGGTCTCCGCCCTGTTGCTTTGCGGTTGCTTTAGACTCAGGTCACGATGATGCAACGTTATTTGCTGGTGGGATGTCTGGTTCCGGCGATGCTGGCAGGCGTGGTGCGGGCCCAGGGAACAAAGCTGTGGACGGTGGATCGGTACGACGCGATGGAGCGCGGAACGGCGGAGGGCGTCGGCATCCGAAGCGATGGCAGGCTGGAGGCCGGTCCGGGCAAGCAGATGCTTTACGACACGGGCAAGAGCTATGCATGGTCGCTGGCCACGGACCGCGACGGCAATGGGTATGTGGGGCTGGGTGGAACCACGGCGGGCTCGGGCAGCGTGATGCGGGTAGCACCGGATGGCAAGGCTACGAAGGTCCTGGAGACGAAGGAGCTGGCGGTGCAGGCGGTCGCCGTGGCTCGCGATGGAGCGGTGTATGCGGCGACGTCTCCGGACGGCAAGGTGTATCGGGTTGCTGCAGGCGGTGGAGCGGGAACGGTGATCTTCGACCCGGCGACCAGCGAGGAGAAGCCGAAGTACCTGTGGGATCTGGCGGTCGCGCCGGACGGAGATGTTTATGTCGCGGCAGGAGCGCCGGCGGTGGTCTACAGAATTCCTGGCGGTTCCGGCAAGGCGCAGATGCTCTTCAAGACCGCGGACCAGCACATTCGCTGCCTTCTGATGGGTGCGGATGGGACCTTGTGGGCGGGCACGGATGGGGCCGGGGTGATCTACCGGATCGATACCAAGACCGCCGGGGCGAAGCCGTTTGCGATGTATGCGGCTCCGCGACGGGAGATTACATCGCTGGCGATGGACAATGCGGGGAACGTCTATGCTGCGGGAGTGGGCGCGAGGGGATCGCTGCCGCTGCCTCCCCTGCCGGTCACGGGAAATGTGGGGATTACGGTCACGTTTTCGCAGCCAGGGTCATCGACGGCAGCGGGCGCGAACTCGCTGGTTCCCGATGGAAGCGAGATCTATCGGATTGCGAAGGACGGCACACCGGCACGGCTGCTGAGCATGAAGGAAGACGTGGTGTACGCGCTGGCGTTCCGCAACGGAGCATTGCTGGCCGCGACAGGCAACCGCGGACGGTTGTACAGGATCGATCCGGCGGTTCCGGGGCAATTCACGGATGTAGCTCATCTCGATGCTGCGCAGGGGATGGCGTTTGCTCCGGCGAAGGACGGGCTGCTGGTGGCGACGAGTAACAGCGGCAAGGTGTTTCGGCTGACGGATGCGCCGGCGAAGGAGTCGGTCTATACCAGCGAGGTCTTTGACGCGCAGGTGTATTCGCGGTGGGGCCGCGTGGAGACACGCACGGACGGAGCAGCGGGTAATTATGAGCTTTGGATGCGGAGCGGGAATGTACAGAGTCCGCTGATGGGATGGAGCGAGTGGGCGAGGGTTTCGCCGGATGGCACGGTGGCGATTCCCCAGGGGCGGTTCGCGCAGTGGAAGGCGGTGCTGCACGCGGGAGCGGGGATTGACTCCGTGGGATTGAATTACCTTTCCCGGAATATCGCGCCGATCGTGGATGAGATTGTCGTGCAGCCGGGAGCGAAGATGGCCGCGGGTGCAGGGACGCCGACGCCGACGACGGTCCAGGTGGCGTTTCCCGCAGCGGCGACGGCGACTCCGGTGGCGAGCTTTCAGCAGGACGCAAATGCGGCACCGCTGACGGCGCAGAAGGACAGGAATTCGGTGACGGCGCGGTGGCAGGCGCACGATGATAACGGCGACGATCTGATGTTTGCGGTGTGGTATCGCGGGGTGGGCGAGGCCAATTGGAGGCTGCTGAAGGACAGGATCACGGACCGGTATTACAGCTTCGACGCTTCCCTGCTGCCGGATGGCAACTACGAGCTGCGGGTGGTGGCGAGCGATGCTCCGGTCCATGTGGATTCCGAGACGCTGACGGGAGAACGCGTAAGTCCACAGTTTGTCGTGGACACGACGCCTCCGGTTCCCGGCACGCTGACAGCGTCGATGGCGCCAGCGGGGGCGGGAGCAACGCCGCGAATTCATGCAACGCTTGAGGCGCACGATGCTACTTCGCCGATTGCGCATGCGGAGTACTCGATTGATGGCGGAGCGTGGCAGTATCTCGAACCGGTGGGACAGGTGTCGGATTCCGAGACCGAGCACTACGACTTCACCGCAGAGGTGCCACAGATGACAACACCGGTGTCGAATGCGAAGGAGCACGTGATCGCGGTGCGCGTCTATGACCGCTACGACAACATGGCGGCGGTCAAGGCGGTGGTTCGTTGACCGAAGGGATTGCGGAGCAGACGAGAAATGGTGTCGGGCGGTTCAACTTGTACGACCCGGACCTTCTCCTGCTGGTGGTTGATCTGATCGGCACGTTTGTCTTCGCGGTGGAAGGAGCATTGGCCGGCATCAACGCGGGGCTGGATATCTTCGGCCTGCTGGTGCTCTCATTTGTGACTGCTCTGGGTGGAGGGACGATTCGCGATCTTCTGATAGGAGCGGTTCCGCCGAACAGCATTCGCGACTGGAGGTATGCGGCGACGGCGCTGTCGGGCGGGGTTGCCGTCTTCTGCTTTCACGGATTGTTCGAGAGAGTGCCGGTGCAGTTGATGGTGACGCTGGATGCAGCGGGATTGGCGCTGTTCGCAGTGGCGGGCACGGAAAAGGCTCTGGAGTTTGGCATCCATCCTTTGCTGGGCATTATGATGGGCGCGGTAACCGGCGCGGGCGGCGGAACGGTGAGGGACATTCTTCTGGCGCAGGTTCCCGGCGTGCTGCAATCGGATGTGTATGCGGCGGCGGCACTGGCGGGTTCGATCGTGGTCGCGATCGGAGTTGCGATGAAGGTTCGCAAGGGATGGGCGATGAGCCTGGGAGCGGCGGCGTGCTTTGTGCTGCGAATGGTCGCCGTGCGACAGCACTGGAATCTGCCCAAGGTCCTGATTCGCTGAACGCAGATAGTAAGCTGGGGTTCGATGCGTTTTGAACTGTTTATAGCGGCGCGGTATCTGCGGGCGAAGCGGAGGCAGGCTGTTGTCGGAGTGATCACGGCGATCTCGGTCATCGGCGTGACGGCCGGTGTCGCTTCGCTGATTATCGCCCTTGCGATTACGAACGGGATGCGACGGGACATGCAGGAGCGCCTGCTGGGCTCAACTGCGCACATCGATCTGATGCGGGTAGCCGCAGACGGCATCAAGGACTGGCGTCCGCTGCTGGAGCGGTTGAGGGCGCTGCCGCACGTCACGGCGGCTGCTCCTGGACTCTATGGTCAGGTGCTGATCTCGCGGGGAGCGCGGAGCGGCGGCGGGCTCATCAAGGGTGTTATTCCCGCGGACGAGAGAACGGTAGGCGATCTGCTTCAGAAGGTGCGGGAGGGATCCGCGGAGGGTTTGAATCCTGAAGCGCCTGCTGCTGCGGCAACTGGAACAGCGGCTGCGCGATCGTTGCCGCCGATTGTGATTGGAAACGACCTGGCTGAGACGATTGGGGCCAAGGTGGGGGACTCGGTGCTGGTAACCAGCCCGCAGGGTGAGCTGACGCCCCTGGGACTGGTGCCGAAGTATCAGCGCTGCATTGTGGAGGGGATCTTCCAGTCCGGGTTCTACCAGTATGACGCGAGCTATGCCTTTATGCGGCTGAAGGATGCGCAAAGGCTGTTCAGCGAGCCGGACCTGATCTCGGTGATCAGCTTCAAGGTGGATGATCTTTACAAAGCTGACGTGATTGCGCGGGAGATTGAGCAGGCTGCCGGTAAAGGCTTCCAGACGACCAACTGGATGGAGCAGAACCGCGAGCTTTTCCGTGCGCTGAAGCTGGAGCAAATTGTTACTTTCATTGTGCTGGCGCTGATTGTGTGCGTTGCCGCACTGAATATTCTGATTGCTCTGACCATGATGGTGATGGAGAAGACGCGCGATATCGCCGTGCTGATGAGCTTTGGGGTGACGGAGATGCAGGTGCGGCGGATCTTTTTGCTGCAAGGGCTTCTGATCTCGGTGATCGGGACTGTTCTGGGACTGGTTCTTGGCTATGCGCTGAGCTGGGCAGGGGGGCATTATCGCTTTATCCACCTGGATTCGGCGGTCTACTCGCTGGATTATCTGCCGTTCGCGCCGCGCATGTGGGATGGGGTGATTGTGGCGGCGGTATCGCTTGGAGTCAGCCTGCTGGCGACGCTGTATCCAAGCGGAAGCGCAGCAAAGGTTCTACCGGCGGAGGCACTGCGATATGAGTGAAGTTCGACTGCGGTACTGGGACGTTGCGCCAGCCAGCATGCAAAAGCTGCGCGATCTGGAGCATTACCTCAACACGGAGTCCGGCCTGGACTACGTGCTTCGCGAGCTGGTGAAGCTGCGGGCGTCGCAGCTGAACGGATGCGTGTACTGCGTGAACACCCATACGGGCGAGTTGCAGAAGGCCGGGGTGAGCGCAGAGAAGATTGGCGACGTGGCGGAGTGGAGGAACTCCAGCGCGTACAGCCAGCGTGAGCGTGCGGCGCTGTCATGGACCGAGGTGGTGACGAACATCCAGGACGGACATGCCCCGGATGCGGTCTATGAGGAGGTGCGGGCGGCTTTCAGCGAGCCCGAGATTGTGAATCTTACCCTGGTGATTGGCACCATCAACGTATGGAACCGCCTTTCTATTTCGCTGGGTAAACAGCCCGAGATTGAGGTGCAGGATTGACTGATCCGCAGATGGAGGAAGGAGCGGCAAGCGGAAGTTTGCAGCCGCTTCCGATCGCCCCAGAGCATTCGCGGGTTGTGATGCGGGCGGAGGGATTGACGAAGGTCTATCGGCAGGTGCCCGGAGGTGCCGGGCCCGGGTTGGAGCTGTTTCGGGGTCTCGATCTTGTGGTCCACGCGGGCGAGATGGTGGCCATTGTGGGGGAGAGCGGCGCGGGGAAAAGTACCCTGCTGCATCTGCTGGCTGCACTGGATAAGCCGACGGCCGGCGAGGTGTATTGCGGAGATGCGCGCCTGAGCCAGTTCACCGCGCGGCAGGCCGCCGAATTCCGGAACAGCGACGTGGGGTATGTCTGGCAGTTTCACTATCTTCTGCCGGAGTTTACGGCGGCCGAGAACGTTGCCATGCCCTTGCTGGCCCGCGGGATGAGCCGCTCCTCTGCCCTGGCGAAGGCAAACCAGTGGCTCAGCGAGGTCGGGTTGGGAGCCAGAGGGCACCATCGTTCCGGTGAGCTGAGCGGAGGCGAGCAGCAGAGGGTCTCACTGGCGCGTGCTCTGGTGACCGAACCGAAGATCCTGCTGGCAGACGAGCCCACCGGGGATCTGGACAACAAGACCGGGGAAGCTGTCTTCGAGCTGATCCAGGGGCTTCATCGGGCGCACGGTCTTACTAGCATTCTGGTGACCCATAATGTTGATTTTGCAGAGAAATGTGACCGCATGCTCAGGCTGCGGGGTGGAGTTCTCGAAGAGATGCAGGTGAAGAAAACAAAGAGTCAGCGTCCGGGTTAAGACACTCCAGGGACACACGGAATCTTTTCAGGCATTTGCGAATTGCCTGAGACGGGAGCCCGGGATGGACGAACCGGTTTCGGAGGACGATCGGACGGCGAACGCGAGAGAGCCACTCAGGATGTACATGATCGGTTTCATGAACCTCTTTTTCACATATTGCGTCGAATAGGTATTGATGTAGTGTAAGCAGTAACTTTAGCGAGACGACTTGCAAGGTTGACGCGGCGACTACACTAGTAACAGTGGATGGATGCGCCGCATAACAGCGGTAGCACCCAATGTGTTCTCCAGGCGTGGATGTGGTAACGCGGGGAATGGAAGTGGTAATGGCGCTATCGACGGCTCCCAGGGCCGGAGACGGTGGCCGGGGTTCGAAGGGGAGAACATGTTCGAACGCTACACAGAGAAGGCACGGCGGGTTATCTTCTTTGCCCGTTATGAAGCAAGTCAGTTTGGATCGCCGTATATCGAGACGGAACACCTGCTTTTGGGTCTGCTGAGGGAAGACAAGGCTTTGACGAACCGTTTTTTGCGGTCGCATGCCTCGGTTGAGTCGATTCGCAAGCAGATTGAAGGACATACGACGATCCGGGAGAAGGTATCGACCTCGGTGGACCTCCCGCTCTCCAACGAGTGCAAGCGAGTCCTGGCGTATGCGGCTGAAGAGGCCGAACGGCTTTCGCACAAGCACATCGGGACCGAACATCTGCTGCTGGGCCTGCTGCGCGAAGAGAAGTGCTTCGCAGCCGAAATTCTGACAGAGCGCGGTTTACGCCTGCCGGCGATCCGTGAGGAGCTTCAGCGGACGACCCAGGAGAAGTCCCCCTCCTCGCAGTCGGGCAAGAGCCAGAGGAACGAGCAGAGCATGCTGGCGGAGTTCTCCCGCGATCTGACCCAGGCGGCAATGGATCAGCAGCTTGATCCGCTGGTGGGACGTGACTCGGAGGTCGATCGCGTCATCCAGATTCTCTGCCGCCGCACCAAGAACAATCCTGTGCTGATCGGCGAGCCGGGCGTGGGTAAGACGGCCATCGTCGAGGGGTTGGCACAGAAGATCGCGGATGGCGAGGTTCCGAGCTTCCTGGCAGACAAGCGGGTGCTGGCACTGGACCTGTCGCTGATCGTGGCTGGAACGAAGTATCGCGGCCAGTTTGAGGAGCGCCTGAAGACAATCATGAAGGAGCTGATGGAGAACCAGAACTCCATCGTCTTTATTGATGAGCTGCATACGCTGGTCGGAGCGGGCTCGGCGGAGGGATCGCTGGATGCAGCGAACATCCTGAAGCCGGCGCTGAGCCGTGGCGAGATCCAGTGCATTGGAGCGACGACTCCCGGCGAATATCGCAAGTCGATTGAGAAGGACCGCTCGCTCGAGCGGCGGTTCCAGGCGGTGAAGGTGCCTCCTCCGAACGAAGAGGATGCGTACAAGATCATGATGGGGATCAAGGACAAGTATGAGAAGTTTCATGCTGTCAGCTACACGGACGATGCGATCCAGTTTTCGGTCTCGCACTCGAACCGGTACATCCCTGACCGCTTCCTTCCTGACAAGGCGATTGATCTGATCGACGAGGCGGGAGCGAGGGTGAAGTTGCGCCAGACCTCTCTGCCCGAGGAGCTGACCGAGGTTCAGAAGCGGATCAAGTTCATCGTGCACCGCATGGAGAACGCCATCGCCAACCACGAGTTCGAGAAGGCGAGGTTCTACTCGGACGAGGAGCGGAAGGAGCGCGAGAACCTGCGGGCCCTTCGCGACAAGTACCACCTGGACGACTCCTCGGCGGGCATTGTGACGCGCGAGGATATCGAAGACGTGGTGAGCCGCTGGACGGGTGTTCCCATCACGTCGCTGAAGGAAGAAGAGACGCAGCGGCTGCTGCGGGTGGAAGAAGAGCTGCACAAGCGTGTGATCTCGCAGGAGAAGGCGATCTCTGCTCTCGCCCGTGCGATTCGCCGTTCGCGTGCCGGGCTCAAAAATCCATCGAGGCCGATTGGCAGCTTCCTGTTCCTGGGACCGACGGGCGTTGGAAAGACGGAGGTGGCGCGCACGCTGGCGCAGTTCCTGTTCGGCAGCGAGAAGGCGCTGATTCGTTTCGACATGTCGGAGTTCATGGAGAAGCACTCCGTGAGCAAGCTGATCGGTTCGCCTCCAGGCTACGTTGGCTACGAGGAGGGCGGGCAGTTGACCGAGCGCGTCAAGCGCAATCCGTACAGCGTGGTTCTGCTGGATGAGATCGAAAAGGCGCATCCGGACGTCTTCAACCTGCTGCTGCAGGTGTTTGAAGACGGGCAGCTGACCGACGGTCTAGGCAACACGGTCGATTACAAGAACACGATCATCATCATGACCTCGAACATCGGGGCAAAGCACCTGCAGAAGCGGCAGGGGCTGGGCTTCCAGAGCGAGCGCGAGGAGCTGGTTCTCGACAAGATGGAGGAGCTGGTTAAGGGCGAGGTAAAGCGCACCTTCAATCCTGAGTTCCTCAATCGTCTGGATGAGATCATCATCTTCACGTCTCTGACCGATCAGGACCTGATGCAGATCCTTGAGCTGCTGGTGCAGCAGTTGAACGTGAACCTGGTCCACAAGGCGATCACCATCTCGGTGACCGACGAGGCCAAGAAGTGGATCATCGAGAAGACTGCGTCGGATCGCACGTATGGTGCGCGTCCGTTGCGCAGAGCACTCCAGAAGTTCATCGAAGATCCGCTCTCAGAAGCATTGATCGCTGGGGGGATTCCGCAGCGGCCGGCTTTCCTTGAGGTGTACATGGAAAATAATCAGCTCTTCTATCGTCCGATCGCGAACGATGGAGAGGAGAAGGTTGGCGGATTCGCGTTATCTGCGGTCTAAAACGACTGCATGCCTGATCGATACGCCCCGGCTTGATGGCCGGGGCGTATTGTTTTAAACGCAATTCAAACGATGAATGATATGAGGAGATCGAATGGACCGACGAGCGTTTGCCACACTTCTGCCCGGCATTCTTGCAGCCGCGGCAGCCCTGCCGGAGCAAGCCGAGGCAGCAGAGTTAGCCCCACTCCAATCCGGCGCTTATCGGCCTGGGCCGGAGACGCACGGCGCGATTCCGAAACGCGCCTCGAGGCGGTACGCACTGGGAATGCTCAAAGCGGGGAATATAAGGCTGGAGGTGCATGAGACGACCCAGGAGGTGGGTGCTCCTCACGAGCCCATCGAGAGCCATCTGCATAGCGAGATATGGCTGGTGCGGGAGGGGACGGTGGAGCTGACGGTAAACGGGCAGGCCCGGCGGCTCAATGCAGGCGATATGGGGCTATGCGTTGCCGGGGATAAGCACTACATCCAGAATGTTGGAAACACGCCGGCGACCTACTTTGTGGTGACTCTCGGGCCACCGGAGTAGGCCGCCGGGTTCTACAAACGTATCGGGAATTTATACGAGCGATTTGGCGGACCTGACGACGTGGCCGACCGCCTCAGAGACCGTATCGGCGACATCGTGGGCGCGATCGTTGGTCTTGTCTACCAGGTGAACGGCGCGATCACGCGTCTGTGCGATTGCATCGTGGGCCTCTTCGCTGAGGCGATCTGCCTGGGAGCGAAGATAGTCGCCGGCGTCCTGCAGGTAGTCGCCTGCGTCTGCGGCGCTTTGGCGAAGTTTCTTCCTGGTTCGCTCACCGCTTTGTGGAGCGTACAGCAGGGCGATGGCTGCCCCCGCGGATACGCCAATTCCAAAAGCAAGCCAATAGTTTTTTGCACTCATTGGGGAGCCACCTCGACGGAATGGTGTTCTTTGTATTTGCATGCTGTCTGTAGGATTCGGCGGTTTCGGCGGGGGTTGGCCTTCCCGGACTGCGGGATTGAGGGTAGATGGAGGTCACCTTGTTGCGATGCCATTAATGTTTGAGGCCGGCCAGTTCCCTTGCCCTGACGAAGATGCGGCTGAACATCGCGCTGTCGAGCCTGCCGGTATTCGTATTTCTCAGCGAAGGATGGTAGCTGCAGAGCAGATGGAGTCCGTTTGGCAGCAGATACTGGGCTCCGTGCGCGAACTTGTAGGCTGATTTTCGTTCGATGACCCTCATGGAGAAGAGGTGCGCGAGGTAGCCGTCGAACGCGATTTTGCCCAGGCAGACTACGACGCGGAGATGCTTGAGTTGAGCGATCTCGGCGTCGAGATGCATGGAACAGTTCCGGATCTCCTGCGGGGTGGGCTTGTCTCCCGGTGGCGCGCAACGCACGACGGAGGCGATCCAGGCATTGCGAAGTTTCAGTCCGTCGTCGCGATGTCTGGCCTCTGGCTGGTTCGCGAAGCCGGTCTGATAAAGAACGGGATACATGAAGTAGCCCGATCCGTCGCCGGTGAAGGGCCTGCCTGTACGGTTGGCGCCGTGGGCTCCGGGGGCAAGTCCGAGGATGAGCACTCGGGCGCGCGGATCGCCAAAGCCCGGCACGGGACGCGCCCAGTAGGTTTCGTCTCTGTAGGCGCGCCGCTTGGTCTCAGCGATTCCCTTGCAGTAGGTTCGGAGACGTGAGCACTTTTCGCAGGAGATGATTTCCTGGTGAATTTGAAGGATATCTACCGGCAAACGGGTAGCAGACGCGCTTCTCACTGCATCTGATAGTAATTGATCAAGCTGCTCCTGATCGATTGCTCCGCGGCAGTGCCTACGCTCATTGGAGAGCGAGAACCCTGCCGGTCGGCAGGTCCGCAGCGCGAACGAGGCGAACGACCATCGAGATGATGCGATTTTCAGAGGACCTGATGAACCGGGTCCGTCGATCCTGGGGACGGCTGGTGCTGCGTTCCGGAGTTATCACCATCGGAGCCATCGTGGCGCTGGTCCTCGGCCTGGCTCTCGGGTGGAGGGCCCATACGCGCGGACGCTTTGCCCGCCTGAAGGCAGAGCTGCGCCAGGATGACGCGCCGCACGCCGCCAGCAGCCCGCGTCCGGGCGGGCAGGAGGCGGTGATCCTCGAACGCTCTCCGATAGAAGGAGGCTCCATTCCCGAATTCACCTCGGCAACGCTGCTGCCCGGACGCGGTATGAACGTTCTGCAGATTACGGCGGTGATACCGGGAAAAGGACAGGTGAATCTGCTGGCGTCTCCCGGGCTGGACCAGGCAAGTGAGGAGATGACCGGCACCAACGCAGATCTGGGAGGAGGGGCGAGTCTCGCCATGGGCGGGGCCGTTGAAGCTCCCTGGTCTGGAAGACTGTTCGGGACGCCTGCGCAGGGCGGACTGAGCACACGGTGGAAGGACCAGCTGGTTCGTATTCCGGTGGCTCGGCAGGAGTCCGGAAGAGCATGGGCCGAGGGTGGATTGCTCCTTGCCAGCCAGGGCACGGACGTCAAATCGAACGTGATGCCTGACGGCGGCGAGGCAGAGGCGGTCTACATGACCGGCGGATCCGACGCGAGCTGGCCTTCGACCACCAGGGTAAAGACAACCGTTCAACTGAGTGGACGCACGCTAACGCTTAAGATAACAGCGACGAATACAGGCAACCGCAACGAGCCGGTAGGGTTGGGATGGAGGCCACGGTTTGCGATCCTGAGTCACGACCGCAGCACGATGAGGCTGCGCCTCCCGAGCGTGACGAAGGAAGAGACCGGAGATGTTCCTGCGAGTCGCCCCACGGGGAGATTGGTCTCCGTGGAAGGGACATCTCAGGACTTCAGCGCAATCGAGGGACGTGCTCTGGGTAAAGACAGTCTGGAAGGTACCTTCGTAAATCTTCACCAGGCGCCTTTGGATTCCGGTCCGGTAGCGGAGTTGTGGGATCCTGAGAACAATTTTGGACTGAGGATCACGATGCTGAGTGCGGCCATCAAGGTGGTTCATGTATCTGCACCAGCAGGCGAGGGTTTTGTGATGCTGGAGCCCCGCTTCAACTATGACGACCCGTTCGGAGAAGAGTGGGCGGACGATGACAGGGCGGGCATGATGACGCTGAAGCCTGGAGATTCGGTGCAGTGGAGCGTGCGCCTGGAGATTTACGGCCCATCCAGTCGTCACGGCTTCTGAACTTCTCTGTCCGCGACATCTGCGATGGAGCCGGTTTGACCCTCTGCGAGGATGCCTCGTACAGTAGTACAGAGAGACGCGTACCGCGCGGTCCCGCACAATACCGAGCGACTGCGGCACAATAAACGCGACCCACATTGGAAGGCATGGACTTGACCCCGACAGAGACGACAGAGACGACCAACGCTGCCGAGCAGCAGCAGCCCGAGACGGCGCACGCCCACGATCACGACCACGCGCACGAGCATGAGCATCAGCACGGCCCCACGCTGAATCCGGAGCTTACGAAAGAGATCGAGGTCGAGGTCCCCGCCGACGAGGTCTCGAAGGCTTTTAAGGCAGTGACGAAGCGGTATCAGAAGCTCGCACGAATCCCCGGCTTCCGCGCCGGGAAGGTTCCTGAATCTCTCGTGCGTTCGAAGTTTGCCAAGGAGCTTCGCCAGGAGGTTCTGGAGAGCCTGGTTTCGGAGCGATTCCGCAAGGCGATCGATGAGCAGAATCTTCGCCCCATCTCCGAGCCTCAGCTGCTGGACCTGCAGCTGCAGGACGGCGAGCCTTTGAAGTTCAAGGCGGCTTTCGAGATTGCTCCGGTGTTCACCGTTGACGGGTATGACTCCGTGAAGATTGCGCGTCCCGATGTTGCGCTTACCGACGATGAGTACCAGGCCGAGCTGAGCCGCGTGCTGGACAGCCACGCGACTGTCGAGCCGGTCGAGGAAGATCGTGCGCTGGTGGATGGCGACTGGGCAGAGATCCAGTTCAAGGGTGAGATCAAGGACCTGGCGCAGACCGTCACCGAGGATGGCGTCGAGAACGCTTCGAAGAGCGAGCCGATCACAGGTGAAGATGTGCTGGTCGAAATTGGCGGAAAGAACACTCTTCCGGCCTTCACAGACGCTCTGCGAGGAGCCAAGCCCGGACAGGAGATGACGTTCGAGGTTACCTATCCGGCCGAGTTCGGCGAGCCCAGACTTGCGGGTCAGACCGTGAGCTACGACGTGACGGTAAAGGCCATCAAGAAGAAGAGCTACCCGGAGCGGGACGCAGAGTTTGCCAAGCAGCTTGGAAATTACGAGAGCTGGGATGACTTTGAGAACAAGCTGCGCGAGATGGCTGCGGATCGCAAGAAGAGCGCGCTTGAGAGCCAGGCCCGTGATCGCATGCTGGACGAGCTTGTGAACAAGTTTCAGTTCCCTGTGCCTGAGTCTTTTGTGCAGCAGCAGGTTGACGCGAGACTGGATCGCGGCCTGCGTGCTCTGGCCCAGCAGGGCATGGCTCCGGAAGAGATGCGCCGGCTTGATTTCGGTCGGCTTCGCGCTGCTCAGCGGGACCAGGCGCTGAACGAGGTGAAGGCTTCGATGATTCTCGACAAGATTGGCGAGACTGAGCAGATCGCCGTCACCGATGAGGACCTTGATCGTGAACTGCTGATGCTTTCGCTGCAGTCGCGGGAACCGCTTGAGGAGCTTCGTCAGCGACTTGAGAAGGACGGCAGCATCGAGCGAATTCGCGAGCAGATGCGGCGCGAGAAGACTGCAAGTGTGCTCTACGAGAAGCTTGCCTCGTAAGAGTAATCCCTCAGCTCACAACCCGGATTTACAGCGAAAAGGAAAGAGAGCGTTATGGGACTGGTACCGATGGTGATCGAGCAGACGAGTCGAGGCGAACGTGCCTATGACATCTACAGCCGTCTGCTGCGCGACAACATCATTTTTCTGGGAACGCCGATTGACGACAACATTGCGAATGTCATTATTGCGCAGATGCTGTTTCTGAGCGGCGAGGACCCGGAGAAGGATATTCAGCTCTACATCAATTCTCCCGGTGGATCGATTACGGCAGGCCTGGCGATCTATGACACGATGCAGTACATCAAGAATGACGTGGTCACGTTCTGCATCGGTCAGGCGGCTTCGATGGGAGCATTCCTGCTGATGGCCGGCACCAAGGGCAAGCGTTTTGCACTGCCGAACTCGCGGATACTGATCCACCAGCCATCGATGGGCGGGCTTAGCGGTCAGGCGACGGATATCGATATTCATGCGCGCGAGATCCTGCGCATTCGCGAGATCACCAACAAGCTGATGAGCGCCAGCACGGGCCAGTCGCTACAGCGTATCGAGCGGGATGTGGAGCGCGACTTTATCATGACCGCACCGCAGGCCAAGGAGTACGGGATCATCGATGACATCATCGACCGGCCCCGGACGTGAAGCGCGCACGAGGCAAGCATAAGGAACGAGGCCTGTCAGCAGGTCTCGTTTTTTATGCCCCAAAAGGGTAGGTACGGAGGTACCGGTCCTCCTTTCAAAACGGGTGTAAGATTGTTAACACGAGATTGGCAGTATCGTCTTACCAGGAGTCATCGCATTTATGAAAACGTCCCGGGGTTCAGAGGAATCGCTTCGCTGCTCGTTTTGCCACAAATCGCAGGATGCCGTGGCCAAGCTGATCTCATCGCCCTCCGATTACCCGCGGGCCTATATCTGCGATGAATGCGTAGCGGTCTGCAACTCGATTCTGGAAGATGATCGGACCGAGGCGGCACCCGGTGCTGCGCCTGCCCACCTGCCCAAGCCGCAGGAGGTCAAGGCGTTTCTGGATGAGTATGTGATCGGTCAGGAGACGACGAAGAAGAAACTCGCGGTCGCCGTTTACAACCACTACAAGCGCATCCAGATGAACAAGACCCGCGGCAATGATGTGGAGCTTGCGAAGTCGAACATCCTGCTGGTGGGACCAACGGGTTCCGGAAAGACGTTGCTGGCGCATACGCTGGCCAAAATGCTGGACGTGCCGTTCGCGATTGTAGACGCAACCACGCTGACGGAAGCCGGCTATGTCGGCGAGGATGTCGAGAACATCATCCTAAAGCTGTTGCAAGCGGCCGATGGCGATGTTGCTCGCGCGCAGTGCGGCATCATCTACATCGATGAGATCGACAAGATCGGACGCAAGGACGAGAATCCTTCGATCACGCGTGACGTCTCGGGTGAAGGTGTGCAGCAGGCGCTCCTGAAGATTCTGGAAGGCACCGTAGCCAACGTTCCCCCGCAGGGTGGGCGTAAGCATCCGCACCAGGAGTTCACGGCGGTCGATACCACCAACATTCTGTTCATCTGCGGTGGCGCTTTTGTCGGCCTGGAGAAGGTCATCGGGCGACGCGTTGGCAAAAAAGCCCTGGGCTTCCGCGCGGTCGCGGAGCAGGAGACGCCTGACGGCGAGGTAACCCCGATTCGCGCACAGCGCGACGCCGAGCTGCTGCGACAGGCCGAGCCACAGGACCTGCTGAAGTACGGTTTGATTCCGGAGTTCGTTGGCCGCCTGCCGGTAATGGGAATCCTGGATGAGCTGGACGAGGCGGCCCTGATTGAGATTCTTACGAAACCGCGGAATGCGATTCTAAAGCAGTATGCGAAACTCTTCGACTTCGAAGGGGTGAAGGTCACCTTCACCGAGGAAGCGGCCCGGGCAATTGCTCGCGAGGCCCTGATGCGAAAGGTTGGAGCCCGAGGCCTGCGTATGATCATCGAGGAACTGATGCTCGACCTGATGTATCACGTGCCCGGCAACAAAAAAGTCAAAGAGATTGTCATCACGGATGCGATGGTGAAAAATCGAGATCTGACAGTGCCGATGCTGCTTGAGAAGGCCGGCTGATCTTCTCTGTCGCCTGCAGTTGCAGGCGTATATACGGCACGCAACGCGTTTGCTTTATTCACGCCGTCGTCAGGTCGCAGCATTTGCCATGGCGGCACTTAGCATGGCGGGCTTCTGCCACCTTTTCGCTATTCGTCTATCCGGGACCAAGCAGTAGAATCACCTGAAGCCGAGTGGAGGATGCATCCTTGCATCTTTTTGCGCGTCTAAATGGGGAGAACAATGAGCAACCCTAACAAAGAAGTCTTAAGCGGCGGCACCCAGAAACTTCCCATGATGCCGATTCGCGACATGGTCATCTTCCCCTACATGATGACGCCGTTCGTCGTGGGGCGCGAGTCCAGCGTGCGAGCTCTGGAAGAGGCCCTCTCCGGTGACCGGAAGATATTCCTGGCGACACAGCACGATGCATCGGTGGATGAACCAACCGCCGATGATATTTATGCGACCGGCACGATCGGCAATATCGTCCAGAGCGTGAAGATGCCGGACGGAAACATCAAGGTGCTGGTCGAAGGAGTGGAGCGGGCACGCTCCACTGAAGTGAACGACAGCGATGGATTTTTCGTCGCGACGGTCCGCACGGGACGCACTCAGCTTGAGATGACGCCGCAGATCGAGCAGCAGATGCAGAGGGTCCATGCGCTGTTTGAGCAGTACGTGAAGCTGCAGCAGTCGCTGAACTACGAGACCATGGCGGCCAGTGTTCGATCTGACGAACCGGCGAAACTTGCCGACACGATTGCGGCAAACCTGCAACTGCCGATTGAGGAAAAGCAGCAGCTTCTGGACGTCTTCGACCCGGAGCAGCGCCTGGCTCGCGTCGGGGACGTGCTCGATCTTGCAATCGAGAAGCTCAACATGGATCGCACCATCCAGTCTCGCGTGAAGCGACAGATGGAAAAGGCCCAGAAGGAGTACTACCTTAACGAGAAGATCAAGGCTATCCAGAAGGAGTTGGGTCGGGGCGAGAAGTCGGAGTTCGATGAGCTGAAGAAGAAGATCGAAGCCGCTGGTATGCCGAAGGACGTAGAGGAGAAATCGCTCCAGGAGCTGAAGAAGCTGGAAGCGATGCCGCCTATGTCTGCGGAGTCCACCGTCTCGCGGAATTACCTTGATTGGCTTCTCGCTGTGCCTTGGAAGAAGCGTTCCAAGGAGATTCGCTCGATCGAACACGCGGAGACCATCCTCAACGAGGATCACTATGGTCTTGAGAAGATCAAGGAGAGGATTCTTGAGTTTCTCGCGGTTCGTCAGCTTGTGAAGAATCCCAAAGGTTCGATCCTCTGCTTCGTCGGACCTCCAGGGGTTGGCAAGACTTCACTCGGCATGTCCATCGCCAAAGCGACAGGCAGAAAGTTCGTTCGCATGTCGCTGGGCGGCGTGCGGGACGAGGCGGAGATTCGCGGTCATCGTCGCACCTACATCGGCGCCCTGCCGGGCCAGATCATCCAGTCGATGAAGAAGGCGGGCACCAAGAACCCTGTCTTTATGTTGGACGAGATCGACAAGATGGCTTCGGATTTCCGCGGCGATCCAGCCAGTGCGTTGTTGGAGGTCCTCGATCCGGAGCAGAACACCTCGTTTCAGGACCATTATCTGGATGTCGAGTACGATCTCTCGCAGGTTCTCTTTGTAGCCACGGCGAATGTACTTCATACGATTCCGGGGCCGCTGCAGGACCGCATGGAGATCCTCCGGCTCCACGGATACACGGAGCTGGAGAAGCTGGAGATCGCCAAGCAGTACCTGGTCAAGAAGCAGCGAGAGGCCACCGGTCTGACGGACAAGCAGATCGTGTTTGAAGACGGCGCCATCAAGCAGTTGATCCGCGCGTACACGCGAGAGGCCGGCGTGCGGAATCTTGAGCGCGAGATAGGAAATATCTGCCGCAAGGTTGCTCGCCGCGTCGTCAAGGACGGCCCCTCGCATGAGGAGACCATCACGGCGGAGGGTCTGGCTGATCTGCTTGGGCCAGCACGGTTCCGCGACTCCCAGGTGCACGAGAAGAGCGAGGTAGGCCTGGTGACGGGGCTTGCCTGGACGGAGATGGGTGGCACAATTCTGCAGACCGAAGTGCAGGTGCTCGACGGAAAAGGAAAACTGACGACGACCGGCCAGCTCGGGGATGTCATGCAGGAGTCGGCACAGGCGGCGCTCAGTTACATCCGTTCTCGCTCCCATCAGCTTGGATTGAGCAAGGACTTTTATCGGAACGTCGATATTCATGTCCACGTGCCCGAGGGGGCCATTCCCAAGGATGGACCGTCAGCGGGGATTACGCTTGCTACCGCGCTCGCCAGCGCGCTGACAGGAATCAAGGTTCGGCGCGATGTTGCGATGACCGGTGAGATCACGCTTCGGGGTAAGGTCCTGCCGATCGGAGGCCTGAAGGAGAAGCTGCTGGCGGCCCACCGGGCAGGTATCTACGAGGCGATTCTTCCTGAAGAGAACAAGAAGGACCTTCCGGATCTTCCGGACCTTCTGAAGACTTCGATGACGCTGCACTTCGTCGGAGATATGGACGAGGTCCTGCAACTGGCGTTGGAGGGGAAACTCCCGGATCTTAAGGAAGAGCAGCCAGAGGCGCTGTCGAAGGTCCTGCCGACAAACCTGGAACTTCCCCAGCAACCGGTGTCACGACAGTAATCCAGATAGAAACGACCAGAGCCGGACCTGAACGGGTCCGGCTTCTGCTTGCTCGCTATACCGCTCGCTTGCCGCTGATGAAGTGCATGATGACCGACAACACAGCAAAGAGAAGAAGCAGGTGGATCAGCACTCCGGCTGTTTTGAAGACGAGGAAACTGGCGATCCAAATAACGAACAAAACCACGGCTAAGATCAGAAACATCGCAGGTGCCTTCTTTCTACAACTTAGGTACAGGACATCTGCAGGGTAAGAAGCTGTTTTGCAGCAGAATCGTTGCTCAGACGCAAGCCTTTCTGCAAAGAGGAAGGGGCGCCGGATTGATCTCCGACGCCCCTTCCCAAGCCATGGTCCTGTTTAGCAGCCGCCGGCGATCGACGGAATCAGCATGACCTCGTCACCGTCCTGGAAGGCATAGGTTTCCCCTCCGAGGAAGCGGATGTCCTCATCGTTGACGTAGATGTTGATAAAGCGACGAAGCTTTCCGTCCTCGTCCTTGATCTGATTTCCCAGCGCCGGAAAGGTCTGGTCGATGTCCGACAGCAGGGCTGGAAGATTCTCCGCGGCCGAGTCAAACTGCTTGCGGCCATCGGTGTGGCGGGTGAAAGCGGTGGGAAGCGTTACTTTGATGGCCATACTGGTTAATTTCCTCCTGCGGTTGCCAGAGCGGGCTCAGGCAGTTCGTTGATCTCGCGAAGATACGCATCGAAATCAGCGAGGCGCGGACGAACTGCGCGGTCCTGCTGATAGTGTCCAGCGACGGCATCGGTCGTCTTGAGCCCGTTGCCGGTGATAACGCTGACCGTGATCTCGTCGGGCGAGATGCGACCGTGCGCGTAGAGCCTCGCGGTCACGGCTGTGGTCACGCCACCTGCCGTCTCCGTGAAGATGCCCTCGGTCTCTGCAAGCTCCTGGATACCGGAGACGATCTCGACGTCGGAGACATCCTCGGCCCATCCGCCGGTCTCCTGGATCATCTTTGCGGCTGCAGGACCGTCGGCGGGATTTCCAATCGCCAGAGACCGTGCGATGGTGTTGGGCCGCTGGGGTTCAATGTAGTCGAGTCCCTGCTTGACCGACTGAGAGATGGGCGAGCAACCCGTTGCCTGTGCGCCGAAGAAGCGAACCGGCTTCTCTTCGACCAACCCGAGGTAGATCAGCTCCTGGAAGGCCTTGCGAATCTTGCGAATCAGCGAGCCACCGGCCATGGGGACGACAACATTGTCCGGGAGCTTCCAACCGAGCTGCTCGGCGATCTCGTAACCGACCGTCTTTGAGCCTTCAGCGTAGTAGGGTCGCAGATTGACGTTGACGAAACCCCAGTTATACTCGTCCGCGATGAGGGTGCAGAGCCGGTTGACGTGGTCGTAGTTGCCATCGATGCGGACCAGGCGGGCGCCGTAGACCTGGGTATTAAGAATCTTCGCTGCCTCAAGATCCGCGGGCACCAGCACGCATGCCTTCAGGCCAAGGCGTACAGCCTGTGCGGCGACGGAGTTGGCGAGATTTCCTGTAGAGGAGCAGCCTACGGTCTCAAACCCGAAGCCCTGAGCGTTGGCGAGAGCAATGGAGACGACGCGATCCTTGAAGCTGAGCGTAGGAAAGCAGACGGCATCGTTTTTGACGTAGAGATTGCTGGCGCCGATACGCTTTCCAAGGTTCCTGGCTTTGACGAGAGGCGTAAACCCGACCGGAAGATCCGGCTCAAAGCCCTTCGGCAGCGGAAGAAGGCTGGCGTAGCGCCAGATGTTCGCCGGGCCTTTCGCAATATTCTCTCGCGTAAAGACGCCACGGGCCGAATCCAGATCGTATGCCACCTCAAGCGGAGCCAGGCAGTCGGGGCAGGCCGACCAGGGTTGGTTGCCATAGCGCTTGCCACACTCGTTGCACTTCAGCTCATACGCCGTTGAGGTACAGGAATAGCTCATCTACGCTCTCTCCCAGATGGAGGAGGATACAGGTCTATGACGTCTCTCAAGGAGGACTACATATGCGGCAGCATACGCAGTCCGGGATGGACTGAAGTTCGCGGGGCGTCTTGGGGTATGCCCCTCGAATCTCATGTTCCCTGTTCCCAGGAGAGAGTTGACACCGGTCGCCCGAAATAATGGTTTCAGGCCGGTTGTCGTGGCGTCAAAGGGCTCGTCCCTCAACCACTCTTCATGAAATTCGCGTCTGGTCGAGGATAGCTTCCTTCCCCAGACTGAATATATCTGTTGTAACACAGGTTAATCGAAGCTGCAACACAGGCTACCCCGTCGGGCCGAGGCAACTGCTCAGATTTGAGCACATTCCCCAGGCTTAGGAGGGCTCGTAGTTCAAGGCCGGCCCGAGCCAGCGTTCTACCTCGGCGACAGGCATTTCTTTGCGGCGGTGATAGTCCTCGACCTGGTCGCGGTCGATCTTGCCCAGGCTGAAGTAACGCGACTGCGGATGCGCGAAGTAGATACCGCTGATGCTTGATCCAGGCCACATCGCGAAGGATTCGGTCAGCTGAATTCCCGTGTTCTTCTCGACATCGAGAAGATGCCAGATCGTTCCCTTCTCCGTATGGTCGGGACATGCGGGATAACCGGGCGCCGGACGGATCCCGCGATAGCGCTCGTGGATCAGCTCCTCATTGGTCAGGTTCTCCTGGCGACCGTATCCCCACTCGTCCCGGACACGCTTATGCAGACATTCGGCAAAGGCCTCTGCGAGCCGATCGGCGAGGGCCTCTGCCATGATCGCGTTATAGTCGTCGTTCTGAGCGCGGAAGCGTTCGCACAGATCCTTGAGACCAATCCCGCTGGTCACGGCGAAGGCTCCGATCGAGTCCGCCAGACCCGTCTCCCTGGGGGCAATGAAGTCGGCAAGCGAGCGGCAGGGTTCGCTTCCCTCCCGGTTTACCTGCTGGCGAAGGAAGTGGAAGCGGGTAAGCTCGCTGGTTCGCGATTCGTCGGTGTAAAGAACTATGTCGTCGCCTTTGGCATTTGCCGGGAAGAATCCATAGACAGCCCGCGCACGAATGAGATTATCGGCAATGATGCGGTCAAGAAGCGCATTGCCTTCCTTGAAGATCTGCCTGGCCTGCGCGCCGTACTCTTCGTGCTCGAAGATGCGCGGATAGATCCCCTTGAGTCCCCAGGCATGGAAGAAGGGTGACCAGTCAATGAACTCGCGCAGCGTAGCCAGCGGGAAGTTGTCGAGGACCCGCACGCCGGTGAACTCAGGTACAGCGATGTCCTCGGCGCGCCACTCGATTGGCGTGCGTCGCCGGCGCGCCTCTTCCAGCGGAACCGCCGTCATTCGAGGCGCAGCGTGGGAACGACGAACGCTCTCGTACTCCTCTTTGTGCTGCGCGATGAAGGCGTCTCTGCTCTCATCGCTCAGCAGCGAGGTCGAGACGGGAACGGCACGGCTGGCGTCCAGCACATGCACCACCGGAGCACTGTAGTGCGGTGCAATCTTGATAGCAGTATGGGCACGGCTGGTCGTGGCTCCCCCGATCAGCAGGGGCAGGGTAAAGCCCTGTCGCTGCATCTCGCGGGCAACATGGATCATCTCGTCCAGCGAGGGAGTAATCAGACCGCTGAGGCCAATAATGTCCGCCTTCACCTCCCTGGCACGCTCCAGGATGCGCTCCGCAGGAACCATCACGCCGAGATCGATGACCTCGTAGTTATTGCAGGCCAGCACAACCCCTACGATGTTCTTTCCAATGTCGTGAACATCGCCCTTGACGGTGGCCAGCACGATTCTGCCCTGGGTCCTGACCTCCTGGCCGGCGGCTGCCAGGGCCGCCTTCTCCTCCTCCATGAAGGGGGTCAGGTAAGCGACTGCCTTCTTCATCACGCGGGCCGATTTTACGACCTGAGGGAGGAACATCTTGCCTGCTCCGAAGAGGTCGCCGACGACGCCCATGCCGTCCATTAAAGGGCCTTCGATCACCAGCAGCGGACGGCCCAGTTTCGCTCGTGCCTCTTCCGTGTCGGTTTCGATGTAGGTGTCGATTCCCTTCACCAGAGCATGGGAAAGACGCTCCTCGACCGTACCGCTGCGCCAGGCTTCCTCTTTTTTCTCGGTCGCGGTTCCGTCCGCGCCAGCAGCCTTGAGGGCCTCACCGTAGTCGACCAGCCGCTCGGTCGCATCCGGATGACGATTCAGCAGCACGTCTTCTACAAGCTGCTTCAGCTCCGGCTCGATCTCTTCGTATATCTCGAGCTGACCGGCGTTGACGATTCCCATATCAAGGCCAGCGGCGATGGCGTGATAGAGAAACGCCGAGTGCATCGCCTCGCGCACCTTGTTGTTGCCGCGGAAGCTGAAGGAGATGTTTGAGATTCCCCCGGAGACCTTCGCATGTGGAAGGTTCTGCTTGATCCATCGGGTCGCATTGATGAAGTCAAGGGCGTAGTTATTGTGTTCCTCGATGCCGGTAGCGACGGTAAGGACGTTGGGATCGAAGATGATGTCTTCGGGCGGAAGACCGATCTCATCGACAAGCATCCTGTAGGCACGCTCGCAGATGCGAATCTTGTCTTCGTAGGTCGCTGCCTGACCCTGTTCGTCAAAGGCCATGACAACCACGGCCGCGCCGTACTTCAGGATGGTGCGGGCCTGCTGGCGGAACTTCTCCTCGCCTTCCTTCAGCGAGATGGAGTTGACAATTCCCTTGCCCTGCAGGCACTTGAGGCCCGCCTGAATGACCTCCCACTTGGAAGAGTCCACCATGAAGGGGACCTTAGCGACCTCAGGCTCGCTTGCGAGCAACTGAAGATAGCGACTCATCGCTGCCACGCCGTCGATCATGCCCTCATCCATGCAGATGTCGAGCACGTTGGCGCCATTCTCTACCTGCTGACGGGCGACGCTCACGGCGTCCTCGTACTTGCCATCCTTGATCAAACGAGCAAATTTGGGAGACCCGGCGACGTTGGTGCGTTCTCCGATAATGATGAAGACGCCCTGCTGCTGGGTGAAGGGCTGAGAGCCCGAAAGGCGCAGCGGTTTCGTCTCCACGGACGTGGCGTCATTTTCCTGCAGGCTCACGCTGCGACCTCTGTCTTCTGTCCATGCAACGGGCGGGGAGCCTTCCCTTCGAGCGCCTTTGCTATGGCAGCGATATGTTCCGGGGTGTTTCCGCAGCAACCGCCAGCAATATTGATCAGGCCTCCCTGAGCAAAGTCTCCCAGGAAGCGGGCCATGTCCTCCGGCTCCAGATCGAACCCCGTAGGCGATAACGGGTTGGGCAAACCAGCATTCGGATACGCCGAGATCGCAACAGAAGCCTTTTCAGAGAGATCTTCTAGAAAGGGATACATCAGATCGGGACCAAGCGAGCAGTTCAGCCCGACAGAGAGCGGCTTGGCGTGCTCTACGGCAGTCCAGAAGGCCTCGACCGTCTGCGCAGAGATCATAGTCTCTCCTCCGCGTCCGACCGCAGCCGAGATCATGATGGGAAGCTCCTTGCCATCCTCATCGAAGACTTCGCGGATTGCGACCAGAGCAGCTTTTGCGTTCAGAGAATCAAAAATTGTCTCGACCAGCAGAAGGTCCGAGCCGCCGGCGATGAGAGCGCGCACCTGTTGGGCATAAGCCGTCTTAACCTGATCGAAGGTGACCACCCGAAAGCCGGGGTCGTCTGCATCCGGTGAATTGGAAAGCGACACCGTCAGCGGCCCCACGGCGCCGGCGACGAATCTCTGGCGTCCTGTCGCGTTCGCGATACGGTCGGCCCATTCCCTGCACTGCCGGGCAGACTGTTCGTTGATCTCCCAGGCCAGGTCAGAGAGGAACTTGTCCTCGATGATCTTCTGGTAGAACTCGGGGTTCTTCCTGCCACCATGCTCGCGCGGATCGTCGACGAAGAACTCGCTCTGCGCGATGCTGGTCGCCCCGAAGGTATTGGTCTCGATGATATCCGCGCCGGCTTCGAGAAAGCGGCGATGAATGTCGCCGATCATCTCCGGCTGCGTGAGGGAAAAAATGTCACCGTTATTGAGCAGATCTTTTCTGGAGTCCTTGAAGCGCTCGCCCCGGATGTCCGCTTCGGTCATCCCGTAGGTGCGGATGGTCGTTCCCATCGCTCCGTCGATAATGGCGATCCGATTTTCAAGAATCTTCTGCAGGGGATGTGGCTTGCCTGGGGTCATCTCTCTCTGACGTTTCTCCGGCGCCGCGCGATGCAAATCTCCGCTCACCGAGATACCATGGGCCGGAATCGTATCTCTTCCTGAATCTCAATCAGGCCAGAATCTCGGCCTTGTCCTCGTCGGACTGCACGACGTCGGGGAGCGCCGGCGTTGGAACCAGCAGATCTTCCTTTCGCATCACCAGCGTCGTAGCGTTCAGGGAAGCCAGCTCGAAGCCATGGCCATGCGTGATTGCATCGGTGGGGCAGGCCTCGACACAGTAGCCGCAGAAGATACAGCGGTTGTAGTCGATGTTATAGACCTTGGCGTAGCGCTCGGCGCTGGAGATGCGCTTTTCCTTTGTGTTATCCGCCGCCTCGATGTAGATGCAGTTGGAGGGACATGCAGCCGCACACAGGAAGCAGGCGACGCACTTCTCGAGGCCATTTTCGTCGCGCTGCAACTGGTGCTTGCCGCGGAAGCGCTCCTGAAATTTCGCGCCGCGCATGGGGCCCTTACCGTCAGGATAGTTCTCGACTTCGGTGGGCTGGAAGGCCTCCTTCAGCGTAACGCTCATTCCCTTGGCGATGGCAGCAACATTGCGAACGATGGACATAGCTCAAGTATAGCCTGTCGGTGAGCTTCCCCGCATTGCTCCGCAGAGGTCCGGATTCAGGACTTCTGAACGCCGGCGATCCTTTGGAGCCGATCGACGATCAGTCCGACCTGGCGATCATTGTGGTAGCCATCGCGCTCGGCCCTGCGATATCCGGCAGCTGCGATTCGGTTCCGCGCCGCCTCATCCGGCAGGTAGCGCCGAATCTTTTCGACCAGCTCTTCGTATCCGGTAAAGAAAACCGCCTCTTCGTCTTCAACGAACCGATCCAGATGCCCCTGAGAGCGTTCCGCCAGCAGGAAACCGCCGCAGCCTGCTATCTCGAAGCTCTTATGGACAAACTCATCCTGGTTGGAATGCGTGATAAAGCTGAGATTGATTCTGGAGCGCCAGATCGCCTCACGGTACTGGTCCCGGTACAGTTCGCCCTCGCGATAGAGCTTCGCAAACTGCTCGGGCGTGAGCGCCCGGCCCCAGTGCCGCGGAGAGCCGGAGATGACGACATTGAACTCCCGTGACAGGTTCGACAGCACAGTAGCGCGATCATCGTAGGGAGTTCCTATGAACGATACATCGCGGTCGCGGTCGCGATCAGACCATCGCTCCGGCGGGGGAAATTGTAGCGTCGGCTCGTAGGCGGTCTGAATCTTGATGACGTCGCGGGCGCCTCGGGAGCGGTAGTCCTCAATGTTCTTGTCTCGTTGCACGACGTGCAGGTCGTAATGCGGAATGGCCTTCATGTAGAGACGCCATCCAGGATCCTGTCGTGGACCGAAGGGGTTGTCGATCATATAGCTTACTGTCGCGATGCCCAGCGAACGCAGACGATCGACTGTCTTCGGTCGCATCCACAGCAGCTTGTCGGCCCAGAGCACATCCGGCCGCTCACGGTGCGCGATCTCGAGGATGTCGCGGTTCAGGCGATCCACATGCGGTCCAATGACCAACCGGAAGACGATCGCGCGAAGCTTCGGATGCGACGGCGAATATCGGAGCGAATCAAAAGGGATTACCTGATGTCCCAGCCTCTCAAGGGCCCACAGACGGTACAGCGCAGTATCGTTGGGAGAGAGGCTGCCAGCATAAAGAATCTTCATTCCTCTTCCATTATGAAGGATTGCAGGAGATCGCTACTGATTTCGCAGCAGCGAGATGACCTGTTCCGCATGCACTACGCCGACCAGCCTGGAATCAGGGTCCACCACGGGCAGGGCGCGCAGGTTGTACTTGTCGAATAACTCGGCTACCTTTCGTCCCGTCGTTTCAATCTGGCAGGTGACAAGGTGAGCGTGAGGGAGTGTGGCCAGCGTATTCTCCGATTCTGCGAGCAGGACATGGACGACCGGTACGACGGAGGTCACTCTTTCCTCTTCGTCCAGCAGGTAAATATCGGTAATCAGGTCGATATCGCCTTCGAAATGACGCAGCGCTCTATGAACATCGGTTACCGTAGCCGTCGCCGGCAACGCGATGTATTCGGTCGTCATCCGGCCGGCAGCGGAGTCCTGCGAAAACTCGAGCAGCTCCTCGACCTCCTGGCGCTCCTCGGGATCCATCTCCTCCAGGATTGCCTCTGACTTCTCCTCCGGCAGCTCGGCAAGCAGGTCGGCAGCGGCTCCGGGATCCATCTCCTCGACGATCCCGGCGACCTGTTCTGAATCCAGGGACTGGATAAGGGACTTCTGCAGCCGGGGGTCAACCTCCTCGAGCGTCTCGGCAGCGACCTCCTCGTTCAGGCTCTCAAAGAGGGCCTGCCGCTCTGCCGGAGCGAGGTCTTCAAGGATATCGGCGATGTCGGAGGGGTGCATCTCCGCCAGACGGTCCTGATCGACCTTGAGCCGGACCCGGCGGGCAGGGTCGATCAGGTCCACAAACTCCCAGGGAATGACACTGGGGCCGAAGCGCTGGGCAATACGGTCGACACTGCTCACCGGCAGGCCTTTCAAAAGCCTGCGCACTGCACCCCGAAGGCCGACCTCAACCTCCACGATGCGCAGCGACGTGCCGGCATCCGGGCTCTGCTCCCACTCGAGAACGACGTCATTCACCCGCACGACCTTGCGCCCGTGGACGTCGATGATCTGTTGATCCAGCAGATCGCGCTCGAGCAGAACCGGATCATGCGGGAGTGGCGCAAGCAAGGCTCCCGAGCGTAGCCGAAGTCCCGCCGGGGTCGTCTCCAGATCGCGCACCGGAGCCATCCTGTGGCCCGGTTCAACCCGTTTGTCGGTCGGCCTGAGGATGAGACCCAGTACGCGCGAGGAGTCCTCGCCGCCGGGAAGAACTGCAAACTCATGCACACGTCCCAGTCTGACTCCGTGAGAATCACAGACAGATGCGCCCACCAGCGCCGAGACCGTAGTCCGGAGATTGCCGTGCCGAGTCATAGTTGCTTGGACGAGATTACCAGAGAATCCACGAGTACACCCGCATGGGCGCAGGCAGCACGCCGATGGAGCACGTCGGCACCCCGGATTGCTCACGAAACGGAAGTAATGCGGCGCCAGACCTCCAACCGCATCGCCGGCATCGTAGCGCGCCTGAATTTGCCGATAGTGATGAGGATGTGTTTAGGTAAGAGTTTCCGGGCCGGACCGCTGCCTGGAAATGTCTGACCATCGGAGCGGAGGGACCTATCTTGACATTCGAGGAAAGCACAAGCACACTGCCATCATCGCTGTTGTCTGCCACTGACGACGGGCACACAGGAATTGCAAGGATAGCCTTGGCCGACTCAACGACAAGCCGCGTCAGTTACACCCTTGACTCCACGCTGGACAGCGTTAATAAAGTTGAGCAGACCGCCGAGCAGTACGCACAGCGTGCCGGATTTGACGAAGATACGATTCCTTATATTGCGATGGCAGTCCGGGAAGCGGCGGTGAATGCAGTTCTGCACGGCAACGCCTACGACCTGACCAAGCACATTACGGCTTCCTTCGAAACCACTTCGGACGATCTTGTCATTCGGATCACCGATCAGGGGCCCGGACTCGATCCAGACACGCTGCCCGATCCTCTCGCTCCGGAGAATATATTGCGAGGTTCCGGCCGCGGCATCTTCCTGATTCGATCGTTTATGGATGAGGTAAACTTTCGCAAGTTACATCCTGGAACCGAGCTCACTCTCATCAAGCACCGCACACCCGCGCAGTCGGGGACCTAAGGAGAAAAGTAAACATGAGCATGAAAGTATCTACTCGCCAAGTGGACGGCGTCACTATCCTGGATCTGAGCGGCCGCATTACCCTCGGCGAAGGCAGCGTGACCATCCGCGACGCTGTTCGTGATCTGCTGGCGAAGGGACAGAAGAAGGTTCTGTTGAACCTGGCCGATATCAACTATATCGATAGCTCGGGGATCGGCGAGCTGGTCAGCGCGTTCACCACGGTGAAGAACGCCGGCGGCGAGTTGAAGCTGCTGAATCTGACCAAGAAGGTGCAGGACCTGCTCCAGATAACCAAGCTCTACACCGTCTTCGACGTGCGCGACGACGAGGCTTCAGCCATCTCTTCCTTCACCAAGTAATCTCTTCCACGGGTCCCATTAAGAAAGGCCGTCGTTCTCAACGACGGCCTTTCTTCGTGCCAAGGTTCACTCGGCTTCTTCTCTACTTTGAGAAGTCGACCTTGGGCGCGACACTGTTCTCCGGGTTCCCTCTGAAGTATTCGTCCCGGTAATGGAATCCTGCCATGCCGGCCCAGATACTGTTGGGGAACTGCCGAACGTAGACATTGTAGTCCTCAAGCGCGCGATTGTATCGCTGTCGTTCCACAGCAATTCGATTTTCCGTTCCCGCCAGTTCGTCATTCAGACGCATGAACTGGTCATTTCCCTTCAGGTTGGGATACTGCTCCTGAAGCCGGAAAAACGGGCCCAGGGCCACATCCAGCTTGCGGTTGGCGTCGATATTGGCTGAGCGATCCGATCCGGCAGCCAGAACACCGGCGCGAGCATTGGCGATGTTCGCCAAAACAGACGATTCTTCAGCAACGTAGCCCTTTACGGAAGCCACCAGGTTGGGAATAAGATCCAAACGCCGCTGCTGAACGACATTGACCTGTGAGTAGGCCTGATTCACAGCTTCGTTCTTCTCGACAAGGGTGTTCTTGGTGCTAACGTAGCTTCCGCCCACCAGAAGCAGAAGCACGACAATAAGGCCAACGACCCCCAGACCAATCCATAAAGGTTTCATATCTTCGTCGAACCAATTTCCTTTCGTTTAGCTTTCCAAGGCGGCTATCGATGTACTGTATCATCCATCGATTGGCGCTCTTGCCGCCGATCTTTCTTCGTTGCAGGCCTCTAAAAGGAGGCCCCTCCACCGCCGGAACGCCCTCCGCCGAAGCCTCCAAAGCCGCCACCATCTCCTCCGCCTCCGCCGCCGCCCCAGCCGTCGCGATCATCTCCGCGGTATCCTCGTCCTCCTCCGCCAAGAAGGTTCCCGAGCAGGAAAAAGATCAGCCCGGTGTTGCCGGTGCGGGCAAGGATCACAAGAAGGAAGATAACGGCGCCTGCACCAAGCAATAGCTGAAGCGGACTGACCTGTACGGGCTGACCCCGCGGCTGGTGCTGTCCCTGATATTGCCTCTGGGGAAGATCCAGGGTCAC
>Ga0164242_10000078_pt1 | contig 114915 bp, 102 predicted proteins | sample OricomgcompostMG_FD_108783 | JGI IMG/M metagenome (GOLD analysis project Ga0164242, IMG submission 108783) | Miracle-Growth compost microbial communities from Emeryville, California, USA - Original compost - Miracle growth compost (MG) ...
CGCGGGCGTTGCCGGACTGGTGTCAGGCAAACGCGGGCGACCGGGCAACCATCAGTTGTCCGATGGCGTGGCGCGACGCGCGCTGGCGATCATTCGTGGGCGCTATGCGGATTTCGGGCCGACACTGGCCGGCGAGAAGCTGTGCGAGCGTCACGGCATCCGGCTGGCGAAGGAAACGTTGCGGCAATGGATGTCCGACGCCGGACTATGGGTGCCGCGTGTGCAGCGCCCGCCGAAGGTCTATCAGCCCCGCAACCGCCGTGCTCGATTTCGCGTTCCAGCTCGCACAGCGACGCGCGAAGCGGATCACCGTCGCTACGAAGAGCAACGGCATTTCGATCAGCATGCCGTGGTGGGACCAGCGCGCGGTCGAGGCCGCGGCGCCCCATCCGGACGTGAAGTGGGACAAGCAGCACATCGACATCCTGTGCGCGCGCTTCGTGCTGAATCCGGATCGTTTCGACGTGGTCGTCACGACGAATCTGTTCGGCGACATCCTGTCCGACCTCGGGCCCGCGTGCACGGGCACGATCGGCATCGCACCGTCTGGCAACCTGAATCCGGAACGCCGCTTCCCGTCGCTGTTCGAGCCCGTGCACGGCTCGGCGCCAGACATCGCGGGCAAGAGCATAGCGAATCCGGTCGGGATGATCTGGTCGGCCGCGATGATGCTCGACTTTCTCGGTAACGGCGAAGGCCCCGCGCACGATGCATCGAAAGCGATCGTTGACGCGATTGAGGCGACGTTGAAAGACGGCCTGCGCACCCGCGACCTCGGCGGCCACGCGGAAACGACGGAAGTTGGCAAGGCGATCGCCGCATGGATCGCCAGGTAGCCGCCACGTCGCCCATGGGCCACCAGTCAGTACGACCCTTCGTGACCCCAGGTGCCAAAACCGGCCACCACGCCTCACACAGGCCGGCGTTCCTGGATGTTCATCCAACCTGGAACGCCATTGGGGCCTGCCGCAGGAAGCCAGTTCCGTGAGAATGATCGCCCGGTGCCCCAACGCAGCGCATATCGCGGTCTGCGGAGCCGCGAATGAAATCGACGACTGCGCCCGCCCTCTCGTTTTGTGAGCCATGGCAACGTGCCCACATCGTCCACGATGTGATATTCGGCTTGCTCGGCGAACCGGGCGGCATCTGAAGACCCCGCAAATCGTCCGATTCGCAGGTTTTTGTCGTGCTCTGCCGGGGTTTAATACACATCGGGCCGCCGGTCCCGCAGAAGATGGTTGAAGCCGTTCAGTTGACGATTGCGTCGCGCGGCCGCGAGATTCAGCCGCGCGACCAGCAACGCCTCGTCGTCTGCGCCGGCCGGCCCTGCCACGGGCCAGCCGAGGTTATCGACGATCACGCTGTTGCCGAGGAACGGCTGGCCGCGTTCGGTGCCGACCCGGTCCGCCGCGAGCACGAACATGCCGTTGCTGTGCGCACCCGCCATCGCGAGCGTGTTCGCCATCATCGGCAGGTCCGCGCGCTGAGCGGGCATCGGCACCCAGTTGGTCGGCACGCACAGCGCATCGGCGCCCGCGAGCGACGCCATCCGGAAGGTTTCGGGAAACCAGATGTCATAGCAGATCGCGCACGCGATGCGCCCGAACGGCGTTTCGAAAAGCGGCATGCCGAGGTTGCCGGCTTCGAAGAACAGTTGCTCTTCGCCCCACAGATGCAGCTTGCGGTAACGTCCGGGCGCGCGGCCCGGACGCAGGATCGCCGCGGAGTTGTACAACCGGTCGCCGTCGCGCTCGGCAAAACCCGCTACGAGCACGACGCGAAGGCGCTCCGCGAGTTCCTGCCAGATGCCGATCGTCTCGCCGCTCTCGAGCGTTTCCGACTGCGCGAACGCCTCCTCGCGCGACGCGAACACGTAGCCGGAATTGCACAGCTCGGGCAGCACGATGAGCTGCGCGCCGTTCTCATGTGCGTCGCCGATCAATTCGACGGTGCGCGCGACGTTCTCGCGCTTGCGGCCGATCTTCGGCTCCATCTGGATGCACGCCGCGCCGATCGCGCTTTCCTCTCCAGTCGTCATCGATTCGTCTCCGTTACATCGGGTAGCGCGGGCAGCGCGCTGTTCCAGCGGTGCACGCGCTCATACGCGTGCGCAACGCGCAGGATCGTCGCTTCCTCGAAGAAGCGCCCCGCGATCTGCAGCCCGACGGGCAATCCGCGGGTGTCGAATCCGCATGGAAGCGACAGCGCGGGCATGCCCGTCAGATTGAACGGGTAGGTGAGGCGCCACGACGCCGCCAACGGGCTTTCCTCGACGCCGCCGGTCACCACGGCCGCCTGCCCGCGCTTCCACGCGGTGACCGACGACGCTGGCGTCGCGATCACGTCCACGCGCTGCAATACGTCGTCGAAGTCGCGTATCAGTTGCACGCGCAACTGCTCGGCCTTCAGATAATCGGACGCGCTGACGAGCCGGCCGATCTCGATCAGCGTACGCACGTCGTCCGCCATTGCAGCCGTCGTGCCGCTTTGCAACGCGCGGTCGTGCCACGCGCTCGACGACGCCAGTTCAATCGCGTAGATCGCACCGAGGCCATACTTGAGGTTCGGAATCTCGAACTCGACGATCTGCGCGCCGAGGGTTGCCAGGTCCTCGATGGCCACTTCGACGAGCCGCTCGACGTCTGCCTCGTTACGGCCGAAAAAATGATTGCGGCATACGCCGACGCGCATGCCCGCGAGATCCAGCCCGAGGCCTGCGCAGTAGTCGGGCACGTCCGCCGCCGTGGCTGTCGCGGGGTCGAGCAGATCGCGGCCGGCCAGCACCTGCAGCAGCACCGCCGCATCGCGCACCGACAGCGCGAGCGGCCCCGCATGATCGAGCGACCAGCTATGCGGCACCACGCCGGCGCGGCTCACGCGCCCGAACGTCGGCTTGAACCCGACCACGCCGCACAGGCTGGCCGGAATACGGATCGAGCCGCCCGTGTCGGAGCCGAGCGCGCCGAACGCGAGCCGGGCCGCCAGCGCCGCGCCCGATCCGCCGCTCGAACCACCCGGAATCCGGCTTGGATCCCACGGGTTGCGCGTCGGCGGCGTTTCGGTGCCCCATGCGAATTCATGCGTGCGGGTCTTGCCGATTAGTACGGCTCCGGCGGCACGCAGCCGCGCGACGGCAGCCGAATCGTCGAGTGCGAACGCGTAGCCGGGCGCGCTGCTGCCCGCGGTCGTCGGCATGTCCGCGCTCAGGTAGTTGTCTTTCACCGCAACAGGCACGCCGTGCAGCGGGCCGCGGCGCACACCGCGCGCGAGTTCGTCGCCCAGCCGCCACGCGTCGTCGCGCGCCGCGGCGTTGACATGCACGAACGCGCCGAGATATGGATCGAAGCTATCGATGCGCGCGAGCACCGCATCCGTCACCTGAAGCGGCGATACGTCGCCCGCCGCGATCAGCGCGGCGACGCCGGTCAGGTCTTCGTTGAACAGCGCATCAGTCATCCGTCGCTCCGCCGTTGTCGCGCACCGCCGGCCTGCGTCCCAGCAGCGGCTCGAACACAATCGCCGGATGCAGGTCCGCGAGATCGAGTTCGCGCAGCCGCGCGATTTCGTCGGCGATGCCGCGATACACATTCAGGTTGTGTTCGACATGTTCCGGTTCGAAGCGCGTGCCCATCCAGTGTGCGAGCGTCGCGCTCTGCGCGGCGAAACTGCCGCCCCGCGCAGCATCTGCACCGCGCGCGGGACAGCGCGCCCCCGGCCGTTCGGCGGGCGCGGCAAGCAGCATCGAAGTCGCGTCCGCGTCCGGCACCCGGCCGGGATCGTCGCGGGTCGGCATGCCGGCGACGAACGGCACCAACTGTTGCAGCGCTATATCGAACACGCGGCGCAGTTCGGCCACCGGGTCCGGATGCTCATCCACCCGCAGGTCCAGCAGTGCATAGTCCTCTTTGCCGAACACCCGCAGCGCAGCCGACTGCCGGCCGCGCCGGTCGCCGCCCGCGGCCTGCCCCGCTTCGAGCGCCGCCATCAACCGCTGCGCGAGCGGCTCGCCGCAGCCCGCGTAGAACGCGCGGACCATCGCGTCGAGCGTGGCCGGCCCGGTAAGCATGTTGCCCTGCACGGTGTAGCCCTCGCCGCACCGCTCGCCGGCCCAGCCCGTGCACGCGGGCCCCGTCCATGCGGCGCTGTGGCCGGCGCGGTCGACAACGCCGAGCTGCCTCAGATGCGCGGATGGATCGGAGCGCAGTACGTGCGCGAGCGCCGCGTCGGCGCTGTCGCCGAGCGCGAGGCGTTCGAGCGCCTGCAGTGCGAGATAAGGATTGACCCAGGACTGGGTCGTCACTGCGCCGACACCCGCGCGCAGATACGGACACATCGCGCCAACGGCCGGCACCGCGGTGCTGACGGCCACGCCGAGTTCGCCGGTCTGCGCGCAGCGCGCCACGATCGAGAAGGTCATCCGGAAACTCCGCTCGCGGTTACAGGGAAAGATAGCGCGACACCGTCGCGGGCCCGGCCGGATCGGCGACCGCTCCCGAGGCGGCAATCTCGCCCAGCTCCATTACTGCGTATCGGTTCGCAACCGCGAAGGCAAACGACACGTGCTGCTCGACCAGCAGCATCGCGGTGCCCGATTCGTCGCGCTCGTGGCGCAATATCCCGCCGAGCCGCTCGATCACGGACGGCTGCATACCCTCAGTGATCTCGTCGATCAGCACGAGCCTCGGACGCCGGATCAACGCCCGCGCGACCAGCAGCATCTTCTGCTCCCCGCCGGACAGCGTGCCGGCCTTCTGCTTCAGGCGCTCCTTCAGGAACGGGAACAGGTCCTCGATACGCGCGAACATCGGCAGGAAATCGCGGTCGCGCCGCAGTGCGAGCTTCAGATTCTCCTCGACACTCAAATCCTGGAACAGCGCTTTTTCCTGCGGAACGTACGCAACGTCGCGCCGCGCGATGCGGTTCGGCGGCAGCCCCGCGGCGGATTCGCCGAACAGTACGACGTCGCCCTGCGCCGGACGGATGTAGCCCATCAGCGTTTTCAGCAGCGTGGACTTGCCCATGCCGTTCTTGCCGAGAATCGCGAGTACCTCGCCGGGCGCGAGCGTGACGTCGATGCCCTTGAGCACCATCGCGTCGCCATACCCGCTCTGCAGCGCACGCGTCGCGAGCACGGGCGCCGACGTACGCGCCGCGAGGTTCGCGGAGAGTGCATGAGCAGCCGCATTCATACGTCACCCTCCGCGCCGGCGACCGCGTGACCCGCGTAGACCGCGCGCACCAGTTCCGAATGCACGACTTCGTCGACGCTACCGTCCATCACGATGCGCCCCTGGTGCAGCACGATGATCCGTGAGCTGATCTGCTGCACGAATTCGAGATCGTGCTCGACGAGCAGCAGGCACATCCGGTAGCGCGTCGCGAGCGACACGAAAATCTCGCCGATCTGCGTGCGCTCCTGTTTCGTCAGGCCCGCCGTCGGCTCGTCGAGCAGGATCGTGCGCGGCTCCAGCGCCAGCACCATCGCCAGTTCCAGCGCCTGCTTCTGTCCATGGGACAGTGAACGGCACTCGCGTCCCGACATGCGATCGAGGCCCGTCAGACGCAGCACATCGAGCGCTGGCTGCGGCAGTTCGAGTGTCGTGTCGCGCCGCCAGCGCGAAGCAGGCGCAATCCGGTAGCGTGCGATCCGCAGCGCTTCGCCCACCGTCATCGAATCGAACACGGTCGCCGTCTGAAACTTGCGGCCTACGCCGAGCGCGACGCAGTCGTACGGCGCGAGTTTGCCGATCTCCGTGCCGCCGACGCGCACGCTGCCCGACGATCGCTCAGCGCCATCGGCGATGCAACGCATCAGCGTGCTTTTGCCCGCGCCGTTCGGCCCGATCAGGCTCAGCAACTCGCCCGCACGGGCTTCGAACGTGATGCCGTCGAGCACTTTCAGGGCGCCGAAATGCTTGCGCACGTCCTCGACCGCCAGTTCGGGCGCCCCGGTCCCGCCGGCAGCCGCGGCCGGCGTACCACTGAGCGCCGCCGGCACGAGATTCACGGGCATTGCGGCGACGCGCCGGCGTCGCGGCAACGCATTGCGTGCGGCGATGCCGACGAGTGGCGCGAGACCGCGCGGCATCGCGACGATCACGGCAACAAATGCGACGCCGACGAGCAGCATCCAGATGTACGGCAGATCGCCGCTCAAATACGCGCTGCCGACGTCGATCAGCACCGTGCCGACGATCGGGCCGACCAGCGACCCGCGTCCGCCGAGCGCCACCCAGATCACGAGTTCGGTGCCGAATACGAAGCCCGCATACTCCGGCGCAACCACCATCTGCACGCAGGCGAACACGAACCCGGCAAGCGCCGCGACAAGTGCCGCCACGTCCGCAAGCCGCCGTTTGTGACGCGACACGTCGATGCCGAGATATTCGCAGCGCACCTCGTTTTCACGGACCGCGACGAGCAGCCGGCCAGCGTCGCTTTGCACGAACATCCACGCGAGGACGGCGACCAGCACGAGCAGGCTGCCCGCGATCACGAACCAGCCCTCGATCGGCAGATCGAAACTGTCGAAGCCGGACAGGCCGCTGCTGGAACCGGTGAACTCACCGCCCGCGTAGATGCCCTGCACGAGCACGATCGGCAGTACCAGCGTGACGACCGACGCATAAAGCGGCGAGGCGCCGTGATAGAACGCAAGCCAGCCCACGATGCGCGACACGACCCAGGCGGCAGCGAGACCCGCGCCGAGCGCAAGCGCCGCGAACGGCAGCGAAAAGCCGACGTGCGTGAAGATCAGTCCCGCGGCATAGGCGCCGATGCCGAAAAACGCGGACTGGCCGAAAGTCAGGATGCCGGTATAGCCCCACAGCAGATCGACCGTGATCGCAATCACCGCATAGAGAAACGACCGGATCAGATTGTTGACGAGGAACGACGGCAGCAGCACGCTGCCCGCGGCGATCAGCAGCAGCGCCGCGACGCCGGCGACGACCGGCGTGCGCCAGGCCGGCGCAGCCACGGTCGGCAGGCGCAAGGTGGGATTCGAATCAGCCACGGGCAAAACCCTCCGGGCGCAGGCGCAGCAGCAGCGCCGCCAGCACGGCGATGGTGACGCCGCCCAATACTGGATTGACGTAGGTGCTGACGGCGACCTGCGCGCCGCCGAGCATGACGCACGCGAGCGCAAGGCTGACGAGCGACGAGCCCGACACCATCACGAGCATGAACGCGCCGACGATCCACGGTACGCCCATGTTCGGGTCGACGCTCGACAGCGGAGTGATCAGTGTGCCGGCCGCGGATGCGAGCGCCGCGCCGACGCAGAAGGTCAGAAAGCGCACGCGCGAACTGCTGATGCCGAGCCCGCGCGCGAGCGCCTCGTTCATGATGACGGCACGCGTCTGAAGGCCAAGGCGGGTACCGTTCAGCAGGCCGCCCAGCACGAGCACCACCACCACTGCCACAGCGACGAGAATGAGCCGGTACGTCGAGTACTGCGCACCCGCGACGTGCAGCGCGCCGTTCACCGGGCTCGCGACCATCTGCACGCCGCGCCCGAACGCGAGCGTGATGATCTGGCCGACGATGATGCCAAGCCCCCACGTCGCCAGAATCGCGTCGAGCGGCCGCGCATAAAGCGGCCGCACGATGAAGCGCTCGACCAGCATGCCGAGCACGAACCCGCAGGCGAGCGAAAACGGCAAGCTCCACCACCAGTTCAACCCGCACTGCGTGACGATCATGCTCGCATAGCCGCCGACCGTCAGAAACGCGCCATGCGAAAAGTTGATGATTTTCATCACACCGAAGATCATCAGAAGACCCGATGCGACGATGAAAAGGATGGCCGCCGTCGTCACGACGTCGAGCGAAAAGTTCAGCATGAAAGTCGCGCCTTTTTGCTTATTTCAGGTGCGGGCACTGATCGCCCGGATCGACGTTCTTGTCTGACTCGATCACTTTGAGCGAACCGTCCGGCTGCACCTGCGCGAGATACATTGTGAGCGGCGTGTGGCGCTCCTTGTCCATGCGAATCGTGCCGCGCGGACCGTCGAAGCTGACCTGCGCCAGCGCCGGGACGACCTTCGCGGTATCGAACGAGCCGGCCTTCTCGACCGCCGCCTTGTACAGATAGATCGCCTCGTACTCCGGCACCGACAGGTCGTTCGGCGTCTTCAAGTCCGCGCCGAAGCGCTTTTGCATCGCCGCGAGGAACGCGTGGTTCGCCGGCGTATCGATGTTGGTCACATAGGAACCTGAAATGTAAATACCCTGTGCGTCCGGCCCCATGCTCTTCGCCGTGCCTTCGTCCACCGCCAGGTTGCCGTACGGGATCTTCACGCCGGCTGCGCGAAGCTGCTTGGTGAGCGTCACGTTCGGCGCGCCGCCGGCCGTCGACGTGATCAGCGCGTCGGGCTTCGCCGCCTGCAGCTTGCTAATGATCGGCGTCCAGTCCGAGCCGTCCATCGGCAGATACTCGTTGCCGACCACTTTACCGCCGTGCTTCTCGATATAGTTCTTCGTGAAGTCGAGCATGCCGCGGCCGAACGCATAATCGCTGCCGATCAGAAAGAAGCTTTTCGCGTGATACTGCTTCATGAAGTAGTCGACCACCGGCGCGACCTGCTGGTCGGGAACCCACGCATCGACGTACATGTAGCGGTTGCATGAGTGTCCTTCGTAGAACGACGTGTAGATGTACGGCGTGCGGCCGCGCGTGACGATCGGCAGGCCCGCATTGCGCGCGGCGCTGGTTTCCATCGAAATCAGCGCGTTCACCTTCTTGTCGAATACCAGCGAGTCGAACGCCTTCTGCGCGCCGGCCGCGCCGCTGCCGTCGTCGGCCACGACCAGCTCGACGTGGCGACCGAGGATGCCGCCCTTTGCGTTGATCTGGTCGACCGCCAGTTGCGCCGACTGTACGACGGACGGCGCGACGACGCTATTCGCGCCGGACAGGCCGACGGGCACGCCGATCTTCACCGTGCCGGCTGCAAGCGCGGCGTGCGCAGCCGCGGCCATCGACGCCGCAAGCATCGCGCGCGCGCCGAACGTTCTGACCGAAAAAGGAAAAGAAGAAAAAAGCGCGTTCATTGTTGTAAGGATTCCTCTTGACGTAGGTGACCTGCTGATTTGCCAACCTGCTTCGAACATCGAATGTCCAGCGCCGTGCACGGCATTCAAGTTACTGGAACGGCATGCAAACACCATGCCACCGTCGATGGCGAAACGCTGTGCCTGCGATCCCGCTCCCACGCGACCTCGTGCGATGCCCGGCTGCGCGCGACACCGTGCGAGAGGCACCGATCCGATGCGCGATGCGCTGCACTGGTGCGCATCGGGCGTGGGTGCACGGCGAAGAACGGAGCCCTTCGGGCACGGGACCCGTCCCGAAGGGCGACCGGTGGCATATGCTTTGCTTGCATGGGTTCAAACAACTTGAATTTCAATCAAACCCACGGAACCGGCTGCAGGTCGCCGGCCCGCGGATTTCCAGAAGAGAAAGAAGATGAGCGATTCAGCCGCGCGCGTGCAGGACGCCGTGAATCCCGACCGGATGAATGCCGCTGTCGCAGCGCTGGCCGCGATCGGCGGCCGTAGCGACGGCGGCGTGGCGCGTGAAACGCTCACGCCGCCTGACCTCGAAGCGCGCCGCCTGCTGATCGGACAGGCACTATCACTCGGTTGCGATGTGACGATGGACCCTTGCGCCAACCTGTTTTTTCGCCGGTGCGGCTTGCATGATCTGCCGGCGGTGCTGACTGGCAGCCACATCGATACGCAGCCGGTGGGCGGCGCACTCGACGGCGCGTACGGGGTCGTCGCCGCACTGGAGACACTGCGCGCGCTCGACGACGCGCGCGTCGTCACGCAGCGCCCAATCGACGTGGTCGTATGGACCAATGAGGAAGGCGCACGCTTTAGTCCGGGAGCGATGGGTTCGAGCGCCTTCGCGAAGCCGGCGCGTCTCGCGCAATACCGGCAGGCGCGCGATGCGAACGGCATGACGTTCGGCGGCGCGCTCGACGCCGCGCGGACCGCGCTGACCGGCATCGCCGGCGTGTCCGCGCGCGGGTTCGGCGCGCGTGTCGAGGCCTGCGTCGAACTGCACATCGAACAGGGACCGGTGCTCGAAAGCGCGGGCGTGTCGCTGGGCGTCGTCACCGACATCCAGGGCGTGCGCTGGTTTTCGGTCACGGTCGAGGGACGCGCGGCGCACGCGGGCACGACACCGGTTGCGATGCGCCGCGACGCGATGAAGGCCGCGCAGCAACTGGCCGCCAGGCTCTACGCCGCCGCGGACGCCGCAACCGGCCTCGGCTTGCGCGTCACGCTCGGCCGCTGGCGCGTGCTGCCGAATTCGATCAATACCATTCCCGGCGAAGTGCAGTTTACGATCGATGCGCGCAGTGTCGACGAACGCCTGCTCGACGATTTCGAGCGCGCCGCGACGGCGGCCGCCGCGTCGCTCGACGGCGGCGACGGATGCAGCGCACGCGTGGACAGGTTGTTCGTGCGCGGCCCCACGCGCTTTCCCGAACCGATGATTTCGGCTGTCGAACGCGGCTGTGCACGTGCGGCGGCGCGCGCGGGCGAACGCGCACCGCTGCGTCTGACCTCCGGCGCATTCCACGACGCGATGTACATCGCCGATCTATGCCCGACTGCCATGATCTTCGTGCCGAGCCGCGATGGAATCAGTCATAATCCGGCCGAATATACAGAGCCGCGGCAACTGGGCCTCGGCGCGCAGGCGCTGGCCCACGTCGTGACGGAACTGGCGGACCGTTGAACCGTCAGTGCGTCCCGCGTCGGCGGTCCGCGTCGTTTCCGACCGTTCCGGTCTCCGCAGAACTCCACCGCATGCCCTTAAAAAAAGCGCCCCGCTCCGCTTCACCCAAAGCAAGGCAAGCCGCGAAGCCGGCCCAGCCCGTCGATCCGTCATCGCCGCAGGCGCTGCTCGGACGGCGGCTGCGCCACGCACGCCTCGCCGCCGCCATGACGCTGCTGCAGCTCGCCCGCAAGGCGCAGTGCTCCGAAAGCCTGATTTCGAAGCTCGAAAAAGGCACCGCCGCGCCGTCGCTCGCCATGCTACATCGGCTCGCGGTGGCGCTCGACACCAACATCTCGACACTGACCGCGCCGGTCGAGCCGGTTTCCGGCCCGGTCATCCGTCAGGGCGAACGGCTCGTGATACGCGGCGGCGGCATCGCGCTCGAACGGGTCGTGCTGCCTAGCCGCAACGGCCTGCTGCAAGCGAATATCCACATTCTCGAACCGGGCGCCGGCAGCGACGGGCAGATCGAACACACCGGCGAGGAAGTCGGGCTCGTGCTCGAAGGCTCGGTCGAGCTGATCCTCGGAGACAACAGCTATGTGCTATACCCGGGCGACGCGTTCGCGTTTTCGAGCGACACGCCACACGGCTACCGCAACGCCGGCACCACGACGACGCGGATCTTCTGGGTCAACACGCCGGCTACCTATTGAATGGACACGGAAGGCACGGCGCTGCGCTTTGTCTCGTCCGGCTGCATCGCCGTCAACGCAGACCGCCGCGCGTACGCAGGTTGATGCTGCGGAGCGTGAAGTCGAGCGTCCACATCCGTGAAGTGCAAGACTGGGCGATCGTGCCAGACATTGAGCTCGGACGGTAGCCGGCCACAGCGGCCGTACCCAGCACCGGTATGAATTTTTCCGAACCAGGCCGTCGCGCAATCGGCGGACGGCGAACCGGGGCGACTCGGCAGAGTGAGGAATTGCTTGACTCGACCTGCAGCGTCTCACCGCGCTTTTCGTTTCCTTAGCGCGGCAGTTTCCTCGCGTCACGGTCTTCGCGCATCGCCATCCCAGCGTCGCGTCGAGGCGGATCACGCGCTCGCTCGGCCCGTCGACCTGCAACTACGGTCCCTTCACCGTACCGGCCAGCGACACTTATGATTCATCTCGATGTCCGGCGCCCGAGGCTCCCAAGGCTACGAGGGGCAGAAGATGATGACGGCGCACGAACCTGACAGGTTCAAGGTCATTCGTGACGCGGCGAACGCCAAGCTCAAGCCGTAAAGCTCGACTCTACCCGCCAGTCACCTTTTCCTCGCCGACGAACCGCCGCCGAGGTCCATCTCGACCCTGATCGCTTCTGCGCGGTACACGACGTCGGCGTAGTAGATAAGCACGCCGTCCGCGTTATTGAATACGCGCTCCACCCGCGCGACCGGCGAGTCGGTCGGCACGCGCAGCAGGCGCGCCGTCTCCGCGTTCGCGCTGCCGATGGTCAACACCTGTCTTGCCTTCGCGATCGGACACGGCTTCAGGTCCATCAGGATCGGGATCACGGTTTCCGTGCGGAACCGCTCCGGCGACTGCCCGAAAATCCGCTCGTCCAGGTAGAGCGAAATCACGCAATACGGCACACCGTCGGTCGAATGGACGCGCTCCATATGCGTATACGCGGGCGCGAGGATACCCTGCGCCGCGCCGACCGCTGGTATGCGGCTGTTTTCGTCGACCACCAGCAGTTCCGGCGTCGTATGCCGATACATCTGCGCGAGTTCCTGAAGGCTGGTCACGACCTGGACCGGCTTCACCTTCGGCACCGCCGCGGACACGAAGGTGCCGCGCCCGCGCTGCGGCGTGAGCGCGCCCTCGTTCATCAGCAACTGAACCGCCTGCCGCGCGGTGACGCGCGCGACGTCGAACTCGTCCGCGATCTGTTCGAGCGTCGGAATCAGTTGTCCCTGCTGCCATAAACCACGCGCGATGCGGTCCCGCAGCGCGTCCGCGATCTGGAGATAAAGGGGGATAGGACTCGCCAACGAAGTTCGCGCCATTGTCAAAAAATATGGACTATAGAACCTCTACTATAGAACCTCAACCAGCGCCGCCGGCGCAACCGCCCCTTGCACCAGCGCCGCGCCCTTCTCGCCGATCATGATCGCCGCCGCGTTGGTGTTGGTCGAAATCATCGTCGGCATCACCGACGCGTCGATGACCCGCAGCCGGTTCACCCCTCGCACGCGCAGGTCCGGATCGACGACCGACTGGTCGTCCGAACCCATGCGGCAGGTTCCGACCGGGTGGAAGACCGTCCCGCCCTTCTGGCGCGCGAAGGCTTCCAGTTGCGCATCGCTGCGCAGGTCCCTTCCCGGCAGGTGTTCCTCACCGGTGACGAGCGACCGGAAAGTCGGCTGGTCGTAGATCTCGCGCAGCAGCTTCAGTCCGGCGACGAGCGTTCTGATGTCGCGCGTCTCCCGCAGGTAATTGGCCTTGATCAGCGGCGGCGCAAACGGATCTGCGCTGCGCAACGTGACCGTACCCGCCGATTCGGGACGGCACTGCGTGGCCGATGCCGAAAAACCCGAGAAACCGTGCAGCGGGTCGCCGGGCTTGTCGACGGAAAGCGGCATCACGTTGAACAGGACGTCGGGCCGGCCGCCGACGGCGTGCTCCGTGGCGACGAGGCCGCCGACCTGTCCCGCGCCGACCGTCAGCGGACCACGCTGGCCGAACAGCCACTGCGCGCCCATGCTCGCGAGCTTGAACGGGTTGCGCACGTCGTCGTTGAGCGACATGCGCTGCTTCAGCTTCACGATGACCCGCGCCTGGTAATGGTCGCGCAGGTTGCGTCCGACCTCCGGCGCATGCACGCGCACGTCTATGCCGTGCTGCTTCAGTTGGGCGGCGTCGCCGATACCGGATAGCTGCAGCAGTTGCGGCGACTGCAGCGCGCCCGCCGACAGCAGCGTCTCCCGATCTGCACGCGCGCTGTGCGTCGCGCCGTTCGCCACCCATTCGACGCCGCAGGCATCGTCGCCGTCGAACAGCACGCGCGTGACGTGCACGCCCGTGAGCACGGTGAGATTCGGACGACGCATGACGGGATGCAGAAAAGCGGTCGCCGCGCTGCACCGCCAGTGTCCAGCCAGGGTTAGCTGGTACGGTCCGAGGCCGTCGTCCTTTTCCCCGTTGAAGTCGGCGGTGCGGGAAAATCCGGCCTCCTCACCGGCCCGCAGCCACGCTTCGCAGTACGGATGATCGTTGCGCAGGTCCGAGACGCCTAGTTCGCCGCTCGCACCGTGGTAGGCGGTTTCGCCGCCCGCGTACTTCTCCGAACGCTTGAAGAACGGCAGCACGTCGCGGTACGACCAGCCGCGCGCACCGAGCGTTTCCCAGTCGTCGTAGTCGGCACGCTGGCCGCGAATATAGAGCAGTCCGTTGATCGCGCTCGAACCGCCGAGCACGCGCCCGCGCGGCCATACGATCTCGCGCATGCCGGTCGTTGCCTCCGGCTCAAGCCTGAACTGCCACGAGAAGCGCTCGTCGTAGATGCTGCGGAAATACCCGACCGGCAACTTCAGCCAGAAACTGCCGTCCTTGCCGCCCGCCTCCAGCAGCAACACCTTGCATGCCGGATCCGCCGTCAGGCGGTTGGCCAGCACGCAGCCCGCCGAGCCCGCGCCGACGATGACGTAGTCGTAAACGTTCTGCTTCGCATGCATTGCTGTCCCCTCCTCTTTTCATTCTGAACCACTCGATGGACGGCCGTCGCAACCGCGCCGCGAAACCCGCATCGAAAGCATTTGCCAAATTTAAAAACATGGTAGTACTATAAACCATACTTTCTAACTTTAAAACAACGGGAGGAGATGGGCATGACCGAAACGCGACTGGGAGCGTTTCCGCGGCTGGACGCGCACGGCGTCGAGCCGGTCGTCATCGTTCGGGTCGACGCGTTGGTGTTTCGCGCGCCGATTGCGACGCCGGTACGCACGTCGTTCGGCACGATGACCGACCGGCCGGCGGTATTCGTGCGCGTGACCGATGCCGACAGCGTCGAGGGCTGGGGCGAAGTGTGGTGCAATTTCCCGTCGGTCGGCGCGGAGCATCGGGCGCGACTCGTCGAATCGATATTCCGGCCCATGCTCATCGAGCAGCCGGTGGTCCATCCGGCCGACACCTTTCGCATGCTCACGCAGCGCAGCGAAGTGCTCGCGCTCCAGTCCGGCGAACCGGGCCCATTCGCCCAGGCGATCGCCGGCATCGACCTCGCGCTGTGGGATCTGTGGTCGCGCAAGGTGCGCCTGCCGCTGTGGCGACTGCTCGGCGGTGCGTCCGGTGACATCGAAGCGTACGCGAGCGGCCTGAACCCCGTCGGCGCCGATCTCGTCGTTCGCGAGAAACTCGCGGAAGGCTTTCGTTCGTTCAAGCTCAAGGTCGGATTTGGTCGCGAGCGCGACCTCGCCAATCTCACGATGCTGCGTGAAATCATCGGCGACGACTGCGATCTCCAGATCGACGCGAATCAGGCGTGGGACCTGCCGACCGCGGTCGACATGGCGCGCGACTGTGCGGCATTCGACCTTGGCTGGCTCGAAGAACCGCTGCGCTGCAACCGCCCCATCGACGAATGGATAGAACTCGGCAAGCGCTCGCCGATTCCGATCGCCGGCGGCGAAAACCTGGCGGGCGACGCGAACTTCGCCGCGTTCATCGAGCACCGCGTCTTCAGCGTCGTCCAGCCGGATGTTGCCAAATGGGGCGGCATTTCGGGCTGCTGGCCCGTCATTCAGGCGATTCGCGCAGCGGGGCTGCGCTACTGCCCGCATTACCTGGGCGGCGGACTGGGCCTGCTCGCGTCCGCGCATCTGCTCGCGGCGGCCGGCGGCGACGGCATGCTCGAAGTGGATGCCAATCCGAACCCGCTGCGCACGTTGCTCTGCGGCCCGATTGCACACCCTCGGGACGGGCGCGTCTCGCTCGGCGAAGCGCCGGGTATCGGCGTCGTCCCGCAGATCGCCGACATCGCGCAAATCGCCGCCCAAACGCAGTATCGGGCATAACAACATAACGGCCGCAGGCCGGCAAGGTACACAGGAGACAAACCCTATGGAACGGTTAGTAGTCCAGTCCGCGCAGGACATCGAGCGCTTCGTCGACGCGCACCCATCGGACTCGCGCACCCGCCTGCTCACGCTGGTCGCGCTCGGCGGCATTTTCGTCGATGCATACGATTTCGCGAGTCTCGGCGTCGGCATCGTGCAGCTGCGGCAGACCTTTCATCTGTCGCCGACCCAGGTGGGGCTCATCACCGCGATGATGGCGTTCGGCGCCTGTCTCGGCGGCATCATCGGCGGACGCTATATCGACCGGCTCGGGCGTTTCAAGCTCCTCATCGTCAACGTTGCGTTGCTCGTGGTTGCCGCCATCGGCGCGGCAGTCTCCGTCAACTTCGGGATGCTGCTCGCGTTCCGTCTGCTGATGGGCATCGGCGTGGGACTGGATTTCCCGGTTGCGCTGTCCTACGTGGCCGAAATCGTCAACCGCAAATCGAAGACCGCGAGCGTCGGTCTGTGGCAGGTGATGTGGTACGTGGCCGCGTCGTGCAGCGGCCTCGTGATCCTGCCGTTCGACAGCGCCGTGTTCGGCGACCATCTGTGGCGCTTCGCGATCGGCTTCGGCGCGCTGCCCGCGCTGATCATCCTGCTGATGCGCTACTTCTTCGCCGACGAAAGTCCGCGCTGGGCGGCGCGCAATCTCCCGCTCGAACAGGCGGCGAAGATTCTCGAAAAGACCTACAGGATCGAGGTCGATCTCCAGCCTTCCGGCTTCGCCGAAAAGCGCGAGACGAAGCAGAGCCTGTCGACGCTTTTCAAGGGCAAGTATCTGCCCCGCACGATTCTCGCGTCGACCGTTTGCATTACCCAGGCCATCGAGTACTTCTCCGTCGGCTTCAACGTGCCGTCGATGTCGCAGGCGATCTTCGGCGACTCGATGACGAATGCGATCCTCGGTGCGGTGTTCTTCAACCTGTTCGGGATCGTCGGCGCGTCGCTCGGCGCGAAATACTCCAGCCGGTACGGCGTGCGCAGGATGTCGATGCTCGGCTACTGCATCGTCGCGGTCAGTCTGCTGGTATTCGGTACCGCGCATAGTCACCTGAGCCCGTTCGCGATGGCCGCGCTGCTCGGCTGCATGATTCTCGGCCACTCGGTCGGACCAGGCCAGGGCATGACCCTCGCGACGCTGTCGTATCCGACCGAACTGCGCGGTCTCGGCTCGGGCTGGGGTCAGGGCATGGCGCGCGGCGGCAGCATCGTCGGCTTCTTCATGTTCCCGATCATCATGGCCTCGTCCGGCATGGCCACGACGCTGCTCTATATCGCCGTGGTTCCGGTCGTGGGGCTGCTGATCGCGCTGGCCATCAACTGGGACCCGATCTACGAAGACAACGGCGCGCTACCCGAGGTGGTATCGACGTCGCGGACCTGAGCCTCCCAACATGGAACAGCAAGCAATGACAGTCGCTCACGCGAAGCACGCGTATCCCGACACCCTGCTGCACATCGACGGCCGCTGGCGCGCCGCCGCCCGTCAGCGCAGCGTCGTCAACCCCGCGACGGCGGCGCCGATCGGCCAGGTCGCCCTGGCGGGCGAGGTCGAACTCGAAGAGGCGGTCCAGGCTGCCCGATCCGGATTCGAGATCTGGCGCAACACGCCGGCGTTCGAGCGCAGCAAGCTGATGCGCGTCGCCGCGCAATGCCTGCGCGAGCGCGCGAACGCCATCGCCGCCGCAATGACGATGGAACAGGGCAAGCCGCTCGCCGAAGCGCGCATCGAGGTGCTCGCCGCCGCCGATACGATCGACTGGTTCGCCGAGGAGGCGCGGCGCACCTATGGCCGTGTGATTCCGTCCCGCGCGGCGGGCGTGACACAGATCGTCACGCGCGAGCCCGTCGGCGTCGTCGCTGCGTTCACGCCGTGGAATTTTCCGGTCAACCAGGCCGTGCGCAAGATCGCGGCCGCGCTGGCGGCCGGCTGCGCGGTGATTCTGAAAGGCCCGGAGGAGACGCCCGCGAGTTGCGCTGCGCTCGTGCACGCATTCGTCGACGCCGGCCTGCCCGACGGCGTACTGAACCTGGTGTTCGGCGTGCCCGCCGACGTGTCCGGTTACCTGATCCGGCATCCGGCGGTCGCGAAGATTTCGTTCACCGGCTCGACGCAGGTCGGCAAGCAGCTGGCGTCGCTGGCCGGCCAGCAGATGAAGCGCGCGACGATGGAACTCGGCGGCCATGCGCCGGCCATCGTGTTCGCCGATGCGGACATTGCGCGCGCGGCAACGCTGCTTGTCGCGGCGAAGTTCCGTAACGCCGGTCAGGTCTGCGTGTCGCCGACCCGGTTCCTCGTCGAGGAAGCGGCGCGAGACGCGTTCATCCATCATTTCGTCGAGGCGGCACGGGCGATCGCCGTCGGCGACGGCCTGCACGACGGCGTGCAGATGGGCCCGCTCGCCAACGCGCGGCGCGTCGACGCGATGGAGGCGCTCGTCGCCGATGCGCTCGCCCGCGGCGCGAAGCTCGCGCTCGGCGGCACGCGCATCGACCGTGCGGGCTTCTTCTTCCCGCCGACGGTGCTCACCGACGTACCCCGCGACGCGCGGATGATGAACGAGGAGCCGTTCGGACCGGTGGCACCGATCACGACGTTTCGAAGCTACGACGAAGTCATCGCCGAAGCGAACCGCCTGCCGGTCGGTCTCGCCGCGTATGCATACACGCGCGACAACGCAACGCTCGACCGCCTCTCCCGCGACATCGAGAGCGGCATGATTTCGTTGAACCATCACGGCCTCGGCTTGCCGGAACTGCCTTTCGGCGGCGTGAAGGAATCAGGATACGGCTCCGAGGGCGGCACCGAAGCGATGGAAGCCTATCTCGTCACGAAGTTCGTATCGCGGCTGTCGTAGGTCGTCGTGACTGTGCGCGGGCGGCGGCGCCTCTGGCGGACGACGTCGAGCCATTTTGCTGCGCGCTTCGTACGATTCGACGTCCATTGTCCACCCCGCCGCGCCGACACAGCCCCGCCACGCCCGCCTGTCCCACTTTCCACCATCTGGAACACAAACGACCCGCGCACACTTGCCGTACGCTGAGCACTCCCCGCGAAAGGATCATCATGAACGACGTCCCTGCTCGCTACCCGCTCACGCACGCACTGGCCGACGCGAGCCTCGCGCGCGCACGCTCGCCGCTGCCGCCGGAGATCGCCGAAATCGCACGCCACGCGCTGCTCGACTGGCTCGGTACGCTGTGCGCGGGCTGGAGCGACCCGGCGGTGGCAATGCTCGAAGCCGAGGTCCTCGACGAAGCGGCCGCGTCGCGCGCGACGCTGCTCGGCAGCGGACGACGCACGAGCGTGCGCAACGCGGCGCTCGTCAACGGCACCGCTTCGCACGTGCTCGATTTCGACGACGTGCACCTGCGTTCGCGCGTGCATCCGTCGGTGCCGTTGTGGCCTGCGATCGTCGCGCTGGCCGAGCGCGAGCGGTTCGGCGGCGCGCGGGCGCTCGCCGCGTTCGTCGCCGGCGTCGAGATGCAGAGCCGCCTCGCGCTTGTGATGGGCGACGAGCACTACCGGCGCGGCTGGCACAACACGGCGACCTTCGGCATGTTCGGCGCCACGCTGGCAGGCGTCGCGCTGTTCGGCTTCGACGTCTTGCAGACACAACACGCGCTCGGCATCTGCGCGACGCAGGCGGCCGGACTGCGCGCAGCCTTCGGAACGATGTGCAAGCCGCTGCACGCGGGCCATGCGGCGGCGCTCGGCATTCAGTCCGCGAGTCTCGCGCGGCGCGGCTTCACGAGCCGCACGGACGTGCTCGAATGCGACGGCGGCTTCGTCGAACTCTATGCAAGCCGCCGCGACCGCGACGCGATCGCCGCGGCGCTCGCCGATGCGCCCGATTATCAGGCGCGCACGATCCTGTTCAAATACAACGCGTCGTGCTATGGCACCCAGGCGCCGATCGAGGCGAGCAGGCAGTTGCGCGAGCGCGTCGCCGAGCGGCTCGACGAAATCGAATCGATCGAGGTACTGCTGGAGCCGCAATATCTTTCGGTGTGCTGCATTCCGGAACCCACGACGGGACGGGAAGCAAAGTTCAGCGTCGCACAGATGGTCGCACTCGCGCTGGCGGGCTGGAGCACCGTCGACGCACGCGCCTGTTCGGCGGCGACGCTGGATGATCCGCAGATCCGCCGCCTGCGCGGGCTGGTGAAAATCGCCGCGCATCCGCAGCAGCCACGCGCGAGCGCCGATGTGGCGATCACGCTGCGCGACGGCAGCCGTTTCGACAGTCACTTCGACATGAGCCGGCCCGAAACCGATCTGGCGCGTCAACGCGAAAAGGTGGCAGCCAAGGCGCGCGTGCTGCTGGGCACACGGCTCGACGCGTCGTGCGTCGAGCGTATCGTGCAGGCCGTGCTGCGCTTCGACACGGTCGAAGACGTCAGCGGCTTCGTCGCGTCGTTCGCGGCGGCGCTCGCCGCGCCGGTCTGACGCCACGGTACGCCGCACAGTAGAGGTCCGCTACGACGCGGGCCGCAGATACGCGGCGATCCGCTGCCCGTCCGGGCACCGACGCGGAGCGTACCAGCGCGGCAAGGTCCGGGTCGGCGGTTTCGTCGTCAAGCGCCCGGGCGAGCAGCCGGCGACTCGCGCGCGACGACGGGCGCCGTCATTCGCGCAACCCCGCGCGCGCGGCGTTCAGCAGTTCGTCGTTGTGCTCGCCGAGCGCGGGCGGCCGCAGACGGATGCCCGGCGTCTCGCCCGAGAAGCTCACCGGCGACACGAACGTGCGCGTACGCACGCCGTTCGGCAGTTCGACCGGCTGCACCCATTGCATGTGCTTCACCTGTTCGTCTTCGAGCACCTGCGAGTAGGTGTTGATCGGCGCGCACGGCACGCCCGCGGCCCGAAAGCGCGCGATCCAGTGCGCGGCGTCGTCGTTGGCGAAGCTCGCTTCCAGCAGCTCGCACAGTTGCACCTGATGACGGGCGCGCAGCGTCGTCGTCGCAAAGCGCGGATCGTCGGCGAGTTCGTCGCGCTCGACCGTCCGGCAGACCGCGCGCCACAGCGCGTCGTTGCCCGCCGCCATGCCGAACCACGCGTCGCGCGCCTTGAACGCCTGGTACGGCGCATTGCGCGGATGCGCGGAGCCGAGTTTCACCGGATCCTTGCCCGTGCCGAAGTATTCCGACGTCTGCAACGCGGCGATGGCGAGTGTCGCGCCGAGCATCGGCACGTCGAGGTGCGTGCCCTGCCCGGTGCGCTCGACACCGCGCAACGCCGACACCACCGCAAACGCCGCATAAAGGCCCGCCGAGAAGTCGGCGAGCGGCACGCCGCATTTGACCGGCGCCCCGCCCGCTTCGCCGGTGATGCTCATGATGCCGCTCATCGCCTGCACGGTGAGGTCGAAGCCGCCCTCCTGCGCGCGCGGCCCGCTCTGCCCGTACGCGGAAACCGAGCAGTACACGAGCCGCGGACGGCGCGCGCTTGTCTGCGCGTAGCCGAGCCCGAGCCGGTCCATCACGCCCGGGCGGTTGTTCTCGACCAGCACGTCGGCCGTGTCGATCAGTTCGAGCGCGGCCCGGATATGTTCGGGATCCTTCAGATCGAGCGCGACCGACCGCTTGTTGCGATTGAGCGACGCGAAGTTTTCGCTGAAGCCTTCGGTCATCGGCGGCCACGCGCGCAGCGTGTCGCCGCCCGCCGGATGCTCGACCTTCACGACGTCCGCGCCCATGTCGCCGAGCAGCATGCCGCAAAACGGACCGGCGGCTACATTGCAGAATTCGATAACCCTGATACCTTCAAGTGGCAGTTCCATCCTGCTCCTCGTCGCTCGTTGCAGGCTATGGCGGCAATGCGTACGCACCGTCCCGCTCGGGGAAAGCCCCAGGTAAGCGGCCCTGCGCTTGACCCCATTGTGCAGCGGTGCGAGCATGATGTAAATCAAATTTTGAGGTATAAATCCCATAAATCAGGACGCAAACCGGGCTTCGCACGGAACCCCGGGCCGCCGCATCGGCGCGGTTCGGCCGCGTCCGCGTCATGGAGGAAAGTCGATGTTCAGCGCTAACGGATTCGACCGGCGGCGCGACGCGGCGGCGCGCGTCGCGCCGGCCGTTGTCCACGATTGAGCGGCCACGCACGATGCTGCGCGCCACCTACCGATCCGCGCCCGTCGTCGCCCCGCCCGGCGACGTACCGGTCCACGAAGCGGTCATGCATTGGGCCGCGTATTGCCCGGCCGCGCCCGCGCTGAGCGATGCGGGGATGGCCGTCGACTACGGCGAACTGGCTTCACGCGTGCGCGCGACGGCCGAGTGGCTGCGCACGCTCGGCATCGCGCGCGGCGAGCGCATCCTCATCGTGGCGGAGAACAGCGTGGCGTTCGCGACGCTGGTCCTCGGCGCGCATCGCGCGGGTATCGCGACGGTGCTGGAAAACGCGCGGCGCGCGCCGGCCGAAACCGACGCAATCCACGCGCATTGCGCGCCACGCTACACGTTGTTCGTGCTCGACGGTTCCGGCGACGCGACCGTGCACGCCGCACGCGTGGGCGCGCAGATACGCGACGACTCGCCGGCCGGCCGGGTCGCCGTCCTTGCCGGGATCGTGGACACGCGTGCGCCGCACGACGGCGGAGTGCCGCCGGCCGCGATCATCTACACGACCGGCACGACCGGGCAACCGAAGGGCGTGATGCTGCCCGAGCGCGCGCTGCGTTTCATTGCGTCGCAAATGCGCGCGCTGCGTCGCGTCACGCCGCACGACTGCGTCTACGCGGTGCTGCCCGCGACGCATGTGATGGGCCTCGCATCGGTGCTGCTCGGCGGCCTCGCGTCCGGCGCGCACGTGCATCTCGTCGCGCGGTTTTCGCCGCACGAATGCATCGATGCACTCGCGCGGCATCGCGTGACGATGCTGCAAGGCGCACCCGCGATGTTCGCGAAGCTCGTCGATTACTGCCGCGCGCAGCGGATCGCGCAGGTGCCCGGCGTGCGCTTCATCGGCTCGGGCGGCGCACCGATCGACCCGGGCGTCAAGCGCGACGCGGAGCACCTGTTTGGCGTGCCGCTGCACAACGGCTACGGACTGACGGAGGCCGCGTCCACCTGCTGGACCCGCGTCGACGAGGACAACACCGACGACACCGTCGGCCGAGCGCTGCCCGGCGTCGAATTGCGCATCGCCGCGACGCCACCCGATACGGATGTCGGCGAACTATGGGTGCGCGGCCCGAACGTGATGAGCGGCTATTTCCGCGACCCGCAACGCACGGCCGACGTGCTGGGCGCCGACGGCTGGTTCAACACGCAGGATCTCGCCCGGCTCGGCGCCGACGGCCGCGTGTACATCGTCGGGCGGACGAAGGACATGATTATCCGGTCGGGCTTCAACGTGTATCCGCTCGAAATCGAACTGACGTTGTCCACGCATCCCGACGTGCTGCATTGCGCGGTGCTCGGGCGCGCGGTCAAGGGCAACGAGGAAATCGTCGCGTTCGTCGAACTCGCGCAAGGGGCGCGGGCAAGCACGGACGAACTGGCCGCCTTTCTTGCGCAACGCCTGTCGCCGTACAAGCGGCCGGCGCAGATCGTCGTGATGGCATCGCTGCCGGTCGCGGCGAACGGCAAGGTGCTCAAGAGCGCGCTAGTCGTGCCGCAGGCGTAGCCCGCCCGCGGTTTTCCAGTCATTCAGGAGGGCTCAACGCATGCACGAACCGGTCATCTACGAATCGCACGAGCAGATCGCGCTCATCACGATCAACCGCCCCGAGCGCATGAACGCGATCGACGAGGCCGTCGAACTGGGTCTTGCCGACGCATGGCGGCGTTTCAACGCAAGCGACGACCGCGTCGCGATCCTCACCGGCGCGGGCGATGCGGCGTTTTCCGCCGGCAAGGACCGCGATTCGCCCGGCGTGCCCGAATACCGGCGTTTCGCGCCCGGCGTCGACATTACGGTCGACAAGCCGGTGATCGCGGCGGTGGCCGGCTGGTGCATCGGCGGCGCGCTGACGCTCGTGCAGATGTGCGACCTGTGCGTGGCCGCCGAGAACGCGAAGTTCGTCTATCCGGAAGCGAAGATCGGCTTCGCGGGCGGCCTCGTGGGCTCGCTCGCGGTGCGGATTCCGCACAAGATCGCGATGGAGCTGATGCTGCTCGGCGAGCCGGTCGACGCACGGCGCGCGTACGAGGTCGGTTTCGTGAATCGCCTCGTGCCGGTCGGCCAGCAGGTCGCCGAGGCGCGGGCGCTGGCCGCGAAGATGGTCGGGCATGCGCCGCTCGTGCTGCGCATGCTCAAGCAGTTCGCGAACGCGACGCTGCCGAAGGGACCGGTCGAGCGCGCGTCCGAGGCGCTGCGCGAAACCGACCGGCTCTTCACGAGCGACGACTACCGCGAAGGCCGCGACAGCTTCCGCGACAAGCGCCGCGCGCGTTTCAGCGGCCGCTGACGCGTGACGCGGCTCCGCCGCTAACGGTTCCCGTCGTCGTGATACGGGCCGCGATAGCCCATCGCGCGCGAAATCTCGCGGCCGGCGCGCAGCACGTCGGGCGCGAGCGCTTTCATGCGTTTCGGACCGAACCGTTCGAGCGGCCCCGACAGACCGATTGCGGCGACAGCCGCGCCGAGCCCGTCGAAAATCGGCGCGGCGACGCCGCCGACGGTCTCGCGCCACTCGCCGCGATTGATCGCATAGCCGCTACGGCGAATGCGCGCGAGTTCGGCAGCGAGTGCGTCGGCATCGCCGATCGTCGCGTCGGTATGCGATGCGAGCGCCGTCAGGTGGCGCTCGACGTAACCGTCGGGCTGGAACGCCAGCAGCACCTTGCCGGTCGCCACGCACCACGCGGGCGCCCGGCCGCCGATCGCCGAATACGCGCGTACCGGCTGCGGGCTGTCGATCTTGTCGATGTAGAGCACCGAGTCGCCGTCCAGCGTCGACAGGTGCACGGTTTCCTCGCTCTGCGCCGCCAGCGCACGCATGAACGGGCCCGCGAAGCGCCGCACGTCGAGCCCGGCAAGCTGGCGCGCGCCGAGTTCGAACAGCTTCAGCGTGGTGCGATAGTTGCCGGTGGCCTCGTCGCGCGCGGCGTAGCCGGCGTGGGCGAGCGTCTGCAGCGTGCGGTGCGTGTTGCTCTTCGTGAGTCCGACGCGGTCCGCGAGCGCCTGGATCGTGATCGGCTCGGTGCCCTGCTCCGCGACTGCTTCGAGCACCATCAAGCCTTTGAGTAGCGTCTTGTCCATGCGTGCGCAATAGAGAGGCGAGAACGCGATTTTGACATAGCTGCCCCGGTATTCTGCAACGCGCTCAGCGCAGCGCGTCGACCACGCGCCGCGAGACCAGTTCGCACACGCGGGTTTCGGATTCCTCAGTGAGGCCCGCGATGTGCGGCGTCAGCAGCAGGTTCGGCACGCCGTCGAATACCGATCCGGCCGCGAGCGGTTCGGCCGCGAACACGTCGAGCGCGGCGCCGCCGAGATGGCCGCGCCGCAGCGCGTCCGCGAGCGCCGTTTCGTCGACGATGCCGCCGCGCGCCGCATTGATCACGATCGCGCCCGGCTTCATCGCCGCGATCGAACGCGCGTCGATCAGCCCGCGGGTAGATTCGGCAAGCGGCACGTGCAGGCTCAGCACGTCGCTCGCCGCAATCACTTCGTCGAAGCGGCTCACGTGGATGCCGCCTTCGTGCACGCCGTGCGCGATAGGACTGTCGCACGCGATCACCCGCATGCCGAGCGCCGCGCCGAGTCGCGCGGTCTCGCGTCCGATCGAACCGAAGCCGACGATGCCGAGCGTCTTGCCCGCCGTCTCGCGCCCGCCCGCGAGCGCGCCGCGCGGCCAGCCGCCGGCGAGCGTCGCCGGGCTCGCGACACACCACGGCCGCAGCAGTATCATCGCGGCCGCGATCACGTATTCGGCCACCGCACGCGCGTTCGCGCCCACCGCCGGAATCACCTCGATGCCGCGCGCCGCGCAGCCGTCGAGATCGATATTGTCGAGCCCCACGCCGAGCCGCCCGACGACGCGGCAGCGCACGAGCGCCGCGAGCAGTTCGCCGCGCACCTGGATGCGGTTGCGCACGATGATCGCGTCGGCGTCGGCTGCCGCGCCCAGCAGCGCCGCTTCGTCGGACCACAGCGATGGCGCGTGCACGACCTGATGATGCGCGGCCATCCAGTCGAGCGACGCGGGCGTCATCTGGTCCGGAACGAGGATTTTCATCGTCGCCGCCGCGTCAGGCGCGCTTGTATTGCAGCAGCCCGCCGGTGACCTTCGGCGGATGCGCGAGAATCGCTGCCTCGATCGGATCGGTGCCCCAGCCGGGCCGGTCGGGCACGACGAGTTCGCCGTTCTCGTAGTGCGGCGCGTGCGTGAACAGTTCGTCATCCCAGGCGAGCCGGTCGATGTCCGTCTCCATGATGCGCAGGTTCGGCACGGCCGCCGCGAAGTTCGCGTTGATCATCGTGCACAGGTGACCGTAGAAGTTGTGCGGCGCGACGTTGACGTCATACGAGTCGGCGAGCGCCGCGATTTTCATCGACTGCCACACGCCGTTCCAGATCGTATCGACGATCGCGACGTCCACCGCGTTCGCGTCGAAGTACGGCCTGAATTCGCGCAGGCCGAACAGCGTCTCGCAGGAACTGACCGGATGCGGGCTGTGGTCGCGCACGTACGCGAGCCCGGCCGGCGAGTAGCTGTCGATCTCGACCCAGAACAGGTCCAGGTCGGCCAGTTCGCGCAGGATCTTCAGGTAGCCTTCGGGCTTCGCGTTGAAATTCAGGTCCAGCAGGATCCCGACGTCGGGGCCCGCGCCGTCGCGCAGCGCTTCCAGATGCGCGCGCACGCTGCGCAGCAGCTTGCACTCGACGTTCAGCCCCGGCTCGAACGGCACCGCGAAGCCGGGGCGCCATGCGCGCAGCGGCCCGTCGTCGTGCAGGAACAGATTCGTTTTCAGCGCGCGAAAGCCGCGCTCGCGCGCTTCGGCGCCCATACGCTTCACGCCGTCGAGGTCGGTGACGGGCGGCCCGAAATACGCCGGATGATTGATGCGCCAGGTCGGACAGTGCGACCAGTAGACCGGCACCCGATCGCGCAGCTTGCCGCCCAGCAGCACGTGGCACGGCACGCCGAGCGACTTCGCCTTCACGTCGAGCAACGCGTTCTCGATTGCGCCGATGCCCTCGCTGACGACGCCGCCCGTCGCGGGCCGCGTGACGCAGTACGCCTCCGCGAAGAAGCGCTCGTGCTGCGCGGCGGGCGCGCCGACGAGCCGTTTGCCGAGTTGCTCGATCACGGCGGTCACGCCCGGCGACCCGAAGCCCTCGTCGAACTCGCTCCAGCCGACGATGCCGTCGTCGGTCGTGATCTTCACGAAGTGATAGTTGCGCCAGCCGGCGTCGCAGCACAGCGTATCGATGGATTCGACTTTCATTGCGTCTTCCGTTGATGGGCGTTTTCGTCGCCGCCGCCGTTCGTTGGCGTCGGCGTCGGCGTCGGCGTTGGCGTTGGCCGGGTGGCCGCTCAATCGAGGTGCAGGTTCAACTGCTTCGCGACCTTGCCCCACTTCGCGAGTTCGCTGTCGACCAGTTGTCCGAACTGCCCGGGCGTGCTGCCGACCGGAATCGCGCCGAGCGGCACCAGCTGCTTCTGCACGTCGGGCGAGCGCATCGCGGCCTCGATCGCGCCGGCGAGCTTGCTGACGACGGCGGGCGGCGTACCGGCCGGCACGAAAACGCCGTACCACGACGTCACCGAGTAGCCGGGCACGCTTTCGGCGACGGCGGGCAGATCGGGCGCAAGCGGCGAGCGCTTCGCGCTCGTCACCGCGATGCCGGTCAACTGATGGTTCTTGATGTACGGCAGTGCCTCGTTGACGATCGCAACGCTCTCTCGACCGCCGATCGTGTCCTCGATCGCCGGAATCCCGCCCTGGTACGGCACCGTCGTCATCGGCACGCCGGCCATGCGCTTGAACAGTTCGCACGACAGATAGGGACTCGTACCGACGCCCGACGTCGCGCAGCTTGCCTTGCCCGGGTTCGCTTTCGCGTACGAAATCAGTTCGGCAAGCGAATGAATCTTGAGCGCCGGATTGACCGCGAAATAGTTCGGCACGTTGACGACCTGCGATACCGGGATCAGATCCTTGCGAATGTCATAGAGCGGCTTCTTGTAGAAATATTCGTTGAGCACGTTGGCGATGCTGCCCATCAGGATCGTGTAGCCGTCGGGCTTCGCGTGCGCGACGTACTGCGTGCCGAGCATGCTGCCCGCACCGGGCCGGTTCTGCACGATCACGTGCGCGCCGAGCGTCGCCGTGAGCTTCGCGGCCACGATACGCCCGAGCACGTCGGTGTTGCCGCCCGGCGGGAACGGCACGACCAGCGTGATGGTCCGGTCGGGCCACGCGGCGTGCGCGGCGAACGACCACGAAAGCGACAGCGCGGCGACGACGGGCACGAGGCCGCGCCGCCACGTGCGTGAAAGCGTGTGCAGGAAGTCGGGTTTCATCGGCATGTCTCCAGGGTCGGCGCAGGGCCGGCGGGTAGGTGCGGCTTTTCGCGATCCGCCTTTTGTCCTACTTTTCAGGACGATAAACCTATATTTTGATTGAAGAAAATTCTGGCACACGCGCGTGGCCGGCGCATCATGGTTTACCCACGAACCGCAGCAACGGGTTTCAGGTTTCGTCGAAAGAAGCCCGCAGGGCCGCGGTGAGCGTCGACGCGGCGTGCGTGCGCGGTTCGACGAGCACTACGACCCGCGAAAACCCGGCGATGCGCGTGATGCGCAGCGACGCCGACCGGTGCCACGCGGCGCCCTGCACGAGCGGCACGATCGACACGCCGAGCCCGCGTCCGACCATCGCCGCGATCGCCTCCAGCGAATTGAGTTCGATGATCGGCGTGACCGCGATGCGCTTGCGGCGCAGGTAGCTTTCGATCAGCGCGCCGGTCCACGCGCGGCGATCGAACTGCAGGAACGGCGCGGTGGCGAGCGTGTCGCGCAGGCTGCGGCCGCTGTGCTCGGCCGGCGTGACGAGCCCGAACGGCTCGGACAGGACCGGACGCGCGACGAGCGCGTCGTCGAGCGCTTCGAGCGGCTTCGTGACGAGCGCCGCGTCGAGCTCGCCGCGCGCGACACGTCCGGCGAGATCGCCGGAGATACCGGTCGTCACCCGCACGTCGAACTGCGGATGACTGTCCTTGAGCCGCACGAGCAGTTCGGACACGCGGCCCGTCAGTTCCGTCGTGATGATGCCGAGCGACAGCGTGCCGGCCATCTGCTGCGCAGCGCCGAGCGCGCGCATGCGGTCGTACTGCGCGAGCATCTGCACCGCGAGCGGCACGAGTTGCTCGCCGGCCGGCGTGAGCCGCAGCGAGCGCCGCGTGCGCACGAACAGTTCGACGCCCAGTTCGGCTTCGAGCATCTTCATCTGCACGCTGACCGCCGCCTGCGATAGATGCACGCGCGAGGCGGCCGCGACGAGCGTACCGCTGTCGTGAAACGCGAGAAAGGCGCGCAGCGAACGAATCAGCATGACGGACCGGAAACGGAAACGGGCCTGACGAGTATAGGCATCGGCGACGCTCAGCTACAGATATTTTCGATTTACCGGAGCTGGGCGCTACTCGTAGACTGGCCTTCATTCCTGCACGAAGGACTCCGCATGAATCCCACGACGTTGCCCGCGGCGAGCCTCGATGGCGTTCGCGTCGTCGATCTGTCGCGCATCCTCGCCGGACCCAGTTGCACGCAGTTGCTCGGCGACCTCGGCGCGGAAGTCATCAAGATCGAAAAGCCGGCCAGCGGCGACGATACGCGCAAATGGGGCCCGCCGTACGCGACGGCCGCCGACGGCCGGCCGCTCGCCGAAAGCGCGTATTACCTCTGCGCGAACCGGAACAAGCGCTCGGTCGAGATCGACATCGCGACGCCGGCGGGCCGGGCCGCGCTGCACGCACTGCTCTCGCACGCCGATGTGCTGGTCGAGAACTTCAAGGTCGGCGACCTCGACCGGCACGGTCTCGGCTTCGCGCAACTGCACGCGCGCTATCCGCGGCTCGTCTACTGCTCGATCACCGGTTTCGGCCAGGACGGGCCGTATGCGTCGCGCCCGGGCTACGACTTCATCGCGCAGGCGATGGGCGGCATCATGAGCCTCACCGGTGAACCGGACGGCCCGCCGCAGAAGGTGGCCGTCGGCATCACGGATCTGATGACGGGCATGTACGCGGCGGTCGGCATTCTCGCCGCGTTGCGCCACCGCGAGCGCAGCGGCGAAGGCCAGCATATCGACGTCGCGCTGCTCGACTGCCAGATCGCGTCGCTCGCGAACGCGGCCACCCATTACCTGACGAGCGGCGCGCCGCCCGCGCGCCTCGGCAATGCGCACCCGAACATCGTGCCGTACGAGGCGTTCGACGCGAGCGACGGGCACTTCGTCATCGCGGTCGGCAGCGACGGGCAGTTCGCGCGGCTGTGCACGCTGCCCGGCATGGCGGCGTTCGCGGACGAACCGCGATTCGCGACCAACGCGCAGCGCGTCACGCATCGCGACGCGCTGATTCCGCGCATGCAGGCGGTCACGCGCACCCGCGAGGCCGCGTGGTGGCTGGAACAGCTCGAAGCGCTGCAAATTCCGTGCGGACCGATCAACACGCTGCCGCAGGTGTTCGCCGATCCGCAGGTCCGGCACCGCGGCATGGCCGTGCGCATGCCCGACGCGCGCCATGCCGGCGGCGCGCTCGCGCTGGTCGGCAATCCGCTGAAGCTCAGCGCGACGCCGGTGCGCTACGCGCGCATGCCGCCGCGCCTCGGCGAGCATACGGCCGAGATCCTGGACCCGCTCGCGCAGCAGATCGCAAGCCTGATCGAAAACGCTGACGGAGACCACAAGCATGTTCGAACTGACTGACGCCCAACGGGACCTGCAGCAGCGCGCCCGCCGGATCGCCGCCGATGCGCTGCAACCGCACGCGGCCGAGGTCGACCGCACCGAGCGCTATCCGTGGCATACGGTCGACGCGCTGCGCGACGCGCGGCTGATGGGCATGACGCTGCCGGTCGAATACGGCGGGCTCGGCGCGAGCTATCTCGACGCGGTACTGGTGATCGAGGAACTGGCGAAGGTGTGCGCCGCGTCGGGGCGCATCATGGTCGAATCGAACATGGGCGCGATCGGCGCGATCATGAAGTACGGCTCGGAACCGCAGAAGCGGCTCGCGGCGGACCTCGTGCTCGGCGGCGACAAACCGGCCATCTGTATCACCGAGCCGCAGGCCGGCAGCGCCGCAAGCGACATGCAAACCCGCGCCGAACGGCGCGCCGACACCTGGCACCTGAGCGGCTGCAAGCACTGGATCACCGGCGGCGGCATATCGAAGCTGCACTTCGTGTTCGCGCGCGCGATCGAGGACGGCACGGACACCGGCATCGCGGGCTTCATCGTGGTCGGGCCGGACGTGCCGGGCATGACGATCCGGCGCATCCCGGCGATGGGCATCCGGGGCATCCCCGAAGCGGTGATCGAATTCGACGACGTGCGCGTGCCGCACGCATCGAAGGTGACGCCGCCGGGCCGCAGCGAAGCGGGATTCGCCGGTCTGATGAACGCGTACAACGCGCAGCGCGTCGGCGCGGCGACGGTCGCGCTCGGTATTGCGCAGGGCGCGTTCGAGCTGGCGCTCGACCGTGCGCAGCGACGCGAGCAGTTCGGCCGTCCGATCATGGAGTTCCAGGGGCTGCAATGGATGCTCGCGGACATGTCGATCCGGCTGGAAGCCGCCCGCCTGATGATCTGGAAGGCGGCGACGTCCGGCGACGGCTTTCCGTCGATGTTCGCGGCCGCGCAGGCGAAGGTCGCCGCCGCCGAGGCGGCGATCAGCGTGACCAACGACGCGCTGCAGATCCACGGCGCCGCCGGCTACGGGCGCGACCTGCCGCTCGAACGCATGGTGCGCGACGCCCGCATGTTCACGATTTCCGGCGGCACCGCGCAGATCCTGCGCACCCAGGTCGCCGCCACGCTGCTCGGCCGCAAGCTGTCGCAGCGGCGCGGGCGGTGACGGAACGGCGGCCGCGCTCAGCGCCCGCTGAACTTCGGCGCGCGCTTCTCGCGATACGCGCGCACGCCTTCCTGCACGTCGTCGCTGCGCGCAATGAAATCCATGTCGCGGCGCGCGCGGCCGAAGCGTTCGGTCGGCCCCTGCGGCAGCACGCCTTCGTTGACGAAGCGCTTGAGCAGCGCGAGCACGAGCGGCGCCAGCGTCGCGAGTTCGCGCGCCATCGCGAGCGCCGCGTCGACCTGCGCGCCGTTCGGCACGACTTCGTTGACGAGGCCCGCCTGCCACGCGCGGCGCGCATCGACGGGCCGCGCGAGCAGCATGATCTCCATCGCGATCTTGTGCGGAATGCGCGCGGCGAGGCCCGCGATCATCCCCTGCGCGAGGCCCAGCCGCGCCTCCGGATAGTAAAAGCGCGCGTCCTCGGTCGCGACCAGCAGATCGGCCATCATCGCGATCACGAGGCCGCCGCCGACGCACCAGCCGGACACCGCGCAGATCACCGGCTTCTCCGTCGTGATGCCGACGCCCGGCACGCAGCGCCACAATTCCGGCATGTCGCCGACGTCGGCGCCACCGGTGAACGCCGCGTCGCCCGCGCCGGTCAGCACCGCCACGCGCTGCGGCGAACGGTCGAAGTCCGCGAATGTTTGCTGAAGGTCGATCGCGGTCTGCGCGTCGATCGCGTTGCGTTTGGCCGCGCGATCGATCGTGATCAGCGATACGCCGTCGTCGAAGTGCTCGACCAGCAGGTTCCGGGGTCCGGTCATCGCGTCGTTCTCCTCATCGGGCGGCCGCGCCGACGCGCAGCCGCGCGTCGACCGCGACGCAGCCTTCGGCGCCGACGATCAACGGGTTGATATCGAGTTCGAAATCGCGCTCGCCGAGGTCGGCGGCGAGCCAACCGGCGCGCACGATCGCGTCGACGGCCGCATCGACGGCGAGCGCGCGGCCGCGGTAGCCATCGAGAATCTTCCACACCGGCAGCGTCGCGAGCAACGCGCGCACGTGCGCGGCGCCGGCCGGCGCGCTGGCGATCGCGCGCTGCGCGAGCAACTCGACCAGCACGCCGCCCGCGCCGGCAACGACGACCGGCCCGAACTGCGGATCGCGCCGCGCGCCGACGATCAGTTCCAGCCCGCCCGGCGCAAGCGCCTGCACCGACACGCCTTCGAGCCGCGCGTCGGGCCGCGCGCGCCGCGCATTCGCGCACAGCCGCGCGAACGCCGCGACCACGCCCGCTTCGTCGGCGACGCCGACCGCCACGCCGCCGACGTCGCTTTTATGCACGATGTCCGGCGACACGATTTTCATCACGACCGGATAGCCGAGCCGCGCCGCGTGGCGCACGGCGTCGCCGGCGTCCGTCGCCAGCGCGCCCGCGTTCACCGGCACGCCGTAGCGCGCGAGAATCGCCTTGCTCGCGTCTTCGCCGTACGCGCCGGCCGGCGGCGCCGCTTGCGGCTCGGGCAGACCCGACGGGCGCACCGGCGCATCGGGCGCGCGGCGCTCGCCGTGCCGGCGCCATGCGGACCACACCGCGACCGCCTCGGCGAGCGTGTTCGTATAGGGCAAGCCCTGCTCGCGCAGCAGCGCGCGCAGCGGATCGCTCGTCGCGCCCGCCTCGACCGCGAACAGCGCGGGCTTGCCCGCGTCGCCGGGCTTGCGCTGCGCGAGCGCCAGCTCGCTCAGCCACGCGAACGGCGCCATCGTGACGGGCACGAAGATGCCGTCGGTCTGCGGATCGTCGTGTAGCGCGGCCACGGTATCGCGCGCGGCGACGCCGGCGTCGGGCGACGTGCGCGCGCCGAAATCGACCGGATTGATCGTCTGGCCGCCCGTGTAATGCGCGTTGAGCGCCGCGCGCGTCGCGTCGCTGAACTGCGCGAGCGGCACGCCGCGCTCGTTCAGCAGGTCCGCGGCGAGCACGCCGCCGCCGCCCGACGGCGTGAGGATCGCCACGCGCCCGATCTTGCGTCGCGGATAGCGCACCATCGACGCGGCGAGCGTCATCATCGCGCCGATATCGTCCATCAGCGTGATGCCCTGCTCTTCGCAGACCGCCGCGAATACCGCCTGGCTGCCCGCGATGCTCGCGGTATGCGAGAACGCCGCGCGGCTGCCGGCCTCCGTGCGCCCCGCCTTCACCGCGAGCCACGGTTTGCCGGCGGCCCGCGCGCGCGCCGCGGCCGCGACGAAGCGCGGCGCGCTCTTCACGCCTTCGATATACGTGCAGATCACCTGCGTATCGGGATCGTCGGCGAGGAATTCGACGAAGTCGGCCAGTTCGAGATCCGCCTGATTGCCGACCGAAATGCCGTGGCTGAAACCGATGCCGTGTGCCCACGCGCGGTCGAAGAACGTCGTCATCAGCGCGCCGCTCTGGCTGACGAAGCCGATCGGCTGCTGCGGCAGCGTGTCGATTTCCAGCACCGGCGACGAGCACACGACAAGGCGGTTCGCCGCGCTGATGAGCCCGAGGCAGTTCGGACCGATGAGCCGCATCCCGTGTGTGCGCGCGCTGCGCACGATTTCCCGTTCCTCGTCGCGACCCGCCTCGCCCGCATCCGAGAAGCCCGACGAGATCACGAGGCCGCAGCGCACGCCTTTTTTCGCGGCGGCCTCGATGGCCGGTCGCACCGCCGGCTGCGGCACGGCCAGCACGATCATGTCGGGCACGGCGGGCAGCGCGTCGAGGTCGGGCCACGCCGGAATGCCGAACAGGCGCTCGCGCTTCGCATTGACCGGATAGACCGTGCCGGCGTAGCGATGCCGCAGGATCATGCGCAGCAGCCGGCCGCCGAATTTCGACTGATCCTCGGACGCACCGACGATCGCCACGGAAGCGGGCCGCAACAGACGAGCGACGTCGTCGCTATCGGCCGGGAATGTCGTTTCCACCGCAACGGACTCCTTCGTATCGGGATGAGCGCATCGGCAGCCAGTATTCGCGCAAACTGGCCGGCCCGCATATGTTCTGGAATACGGAACATCGGCGTGCGCGCCGAAGCTGGCCTATCGTTGCTGAACCGCCCGCCCCGGCGCGCAACGCGGGGGTGCGGACAATACTTCAAGGAGACGCTCTCGTGAAACCCCTCACGCTCTGGCGCGCGCTGGCGGGCGCCGCGCTGTCGCTTTCGCTGCTGCCGGTGGCCGGCCATGCGGACACCGCTTACCCGACGCGGCCGATCCGCATGATCGTGCCGTTCGTGCCCGGCGGCGCGTCCGACAACCTCGCGCGCGCGCTCGCGGCGAAGCTGACCCAGCGTCTCGGGCAAAACGCGATCGTCGAGAACAAGCCGGGCGCCGGCACCGTGATCGGTTCGCAGTACGTCGCGCACGCGACGCCCGACGGCTACACGCTGCTGTGGGCCACCGCGCCGCTCGCGATCAACGCGACGCTGATGAAGCATCTGCCGTACGACACGCTGAAGGATCTGACCGGCGTGATCGACGTGGGATCGTCGCCGGAAGTGCTCGTCGTGAACAAGTCCGAGGGCATCACGACGCTCGCCCAGTTGATCGCAGCGGCGAAGAAAAGCCCCGGCAAGCTGACCTACAGTTCGTCGGGCATCGGCGGCTCGCCTCACCTCGCGACCGTGATGTTCGCGAAGGACGCCGGCATCCAGTTGACGCACGTCCCCTATCAGGGCTCGGCGCCCGCGGTGACGGCGGCGATGTCCGGCCAGGTCAGCATGGTGATCGACACGTTCCTCACCTGTCTGCCGGGGATCCGCGCCGGCACGCTGATTCCGCTCGCGCAGACCGACGCGAAGCGCTCAAGCGTGCTGCCCGACGTGCCGACGATGCAGGAGTCCGGCCTGAACGGCTACCTGGCGAACGCGTGGTTCTCGCTGCTCGCGCCGGCCGGCACCCCGAGGCCGATCATCGACAAGCTGAACGCGACGATCAACGAGATCATCCGCGATCCCGCGTTCAAGGCGCTGTTCGCGAAACAGGCGATCTTCATGATCGGCGGCACGCCGGACGACGCGCAGGCGCATCTGCGCAGCGAGGTCGCGCGCTGGCGCACGGTGGTGAAGGAATCGGGCGCTTCGATCGAATGACCGTGATCGAACCGCGCCGGCCGCGAAGCGGGCCGGCCGGCAGCCCCGCGCGCGCCACCGTGGGCGCGCCGACGCTCAGTCCGCGTGCGCGCGCAGCACGTTGTCGACGACCTGTTCGGCGAGCCCGATGTAATGCGCGGGGTCGAGCGCGTTCGCCAGTTCCCGCCCGCTCAACCACTTCGACGTTTCGTCGTCCTCACGCAGCACGTCGCCGAGCGAGCGATGCTCGCGCAGCGCCACATTGCACAGCCGCGACACCACATGATGCGCCTGGTGGCGGCCGATCTTCGGCGCGAGTGCCATCATCACGCTCTCGGCCATCACGAGGCCGTCGGTCATGTCGAGATTCGCGCGCAGCCGCTGCGGATGCACGACGAGCCCCGCGAGCACCGCGCCCAGTTGCGTGACCGCCGCGTGCGCGTGCTGGAACGTCTGCGGGACCGCGATCGTCTCGAAGTGTCCCTGCCAGTCGCGCTCGAAGTCCTGCACCATCGATTCCATCACGACCGGCACCTGCTGCGCGGCCATCTTGCCGTGCACGATCACAAGTTCGGGGACGACCGTGTTGTGCTTGTGCGGCATCGCCGAACTCGTGCCGCGCTGCTCGCCGCCGCCCTCGGACGCCTCGCCGAGTTCGTCGCGGCCCATCATGACGAGCGTGTTCGCGACGCTCGCCATCGACTGCGCAATCGACGCGATCTGGAACACGACCTGCGCCACGCGATCGCGCGACGCAAACCACGCGATTTCGGCCGATGCGAGGCCGAGTTCGTCCATCAGCCGCTGCTGCACCTCGATGCCGCGCGGCCCGACCGCGGCGAAGGTGCCGATCGCGCCGCCGAACTGGCCGACCGGCATGTCGGCGCGCAACGCCGCGAGCCGCGCGCATTGCCGCTCGACTTCGCTGTACCAGACCGCGCAGCGGAACCCGAACGTCGACGGCAGCGCGTGCTTGCCGTGCGTGCGCGCGATCATCAACGTGGAGCGATGCCGCGCGCTCAGGTCGCGCAGCGCGCGCCGCACCGCGTCGAGGTCTTCCGCGATCACCGCGAGGGCGTCGCGGACCTGTAGCATGAACGACGTGTCGGTGATATCGCGCGTGGTCGAACCCCAGTGCAGGTACTCGCCGGATGCGCCGCAATGCGCGGCAAGCTGCGTGACGAACGGCATCACCGGATAGCCGACCGCCTCGACGTCCGCGCGGTAGCGGTCCCAGTCGATCGCGAAGCTGCGCGACTTCTGCTCGATGTCGCGAAACGCGTCGGACGGAATCACGCCGAGCGCCGCCTCCACTTTCGCGAGCGAGACCTCGATCTTCAGGTAGTTCGCGATGCGCGTGTCGTCGGAAAAAATCGTGCGCATCGGCTCGGTGCCGAACAGGTTGCGCACGACGCGGGAGGTAAAAACGGACATGACGTCTCCTTGAGCGGCCGCGGCTAGCGCGGCGTGATGCCGGCGGCCTTGACGATCTGCGCCCAGCGCTGCGTGTCGGCGGCGAGATACTGGTGGAATCCGGCGGGCGTATACGTGACCGGGTCCGAGCCGAGATTGACGAGTTGCGACTTGAGCGGCTCGCCGCTCACGGCATGCACGATCACCGCATTGAGCTTCGCGACGATCGGCGCGGGCGTGCCGGCGGGCGCGAGCACGCCGTACCACGCGGCCACGTCCATGCCGGGCACGCCGGCTTGCGCCATCGTCGGCACGTCGGGCAAAAGCGGCGAGCGGTGCGTGCTCGTCACCGCGAGCGCCTTCAACTGGTGTTGCAGCACCAGTGGCTTCGCGCTCGGAATGTTGACGAAGCTGAAATCGACGTCGCCGCCGATCACCGCCGCGAGCGACGGCGCACTGCCCTTGTACGGCACGTGCGTCGCCTTCATGCCGGTCTTGAGCTTGAACAGTTCGCCGCACAGATGCTGCGTGCTGCCGTTGCCCGACGACGAAAAATTGCCGCCTTCCGGCCTTTTCTTCTCGTACGCGATCAGCGCGGCGACCGAATCGACCGGCAGCTTCGGGTTGACCACCAGCAGGTTCGGGCTTTCGGCGAAGAGGGCGACGGGTTCGAACGCGGTCAGCGGATTCGCGCTCAGCGTCGGAAACAGGCTCGGATTGACCGCGAGCGCCGACGAACTGAGGAGCAGCGTATAGCCGTCGGGCTTCGCGCGCGCGACGTACGCGTCGGCGATGTTCTGGCCGGCGCCGGGCCGGTTCTCGATGATCACCGACTGACCGAGCGCGGCGGAGAGCGGCTTTTGCAGCAGCCGCGCCATGATGTCCGCGCCGCCGCCCGGCGGATAGCCGACGACGACGCGAACCGTGTGGTCCGGATAGTGCGCGGCCGCGTCGGCGGCCAGCGCGGCCGGCGCGCGCAGTACGCACGATGCGCACACGAAGCTCGCGACGGCGGCGGCAAGCGTCGTCGGCGCGGCCGCAGGGCGCCGCCGTCGCATGGCGTATCTCAAGGGCGTCTCCTCGATCAGCGTTGCTTGACGAGCGTCGGGCGCTTCGGGTCTCGCGGCGCGTCGTTTGGCGACGGCGCCTGCGCCTGCGCCGCCGCGGCCTGGCCGCCGCGGCGGCGGATCGCGGCGCGGGTCGCGAACCAGGCCTGCAACGCGACCAGCAGCGCGCAGGCGACGATGAATCCCGCGCTGATCGGCTGGTTGACGAAAATGCCGAGGTCGCCGTGCGACAGCAGCATCGCGCGACGGAAATTCTCCTCGACCATCGGGCCCAACACGTAGCCGAGCAGGATCGGCGCGACCGGAAAATCGAACGCGACGAACACGGCGCCCATCAAGCCGAACACGAGCACTTCACCGACCTCGAACAGGCTGTTATTGGTGCTGTACACGCCCACCGCGATGAAGAACAGCGCGGCCGGAAACAGGAATCGGTACGGCACCTGCAACACCTTGACCCACACCTGGATCAGCGGCACGTTCAGCAGCACGAGCAGCAGATTGCCGATCCAGAAGCTCGCGATCAAGCCCCAGAAGATGTCCGCATGCTCGCTGATCAGTTGCGGTCCCGGCTGGATGCCCTGGATCAGCAGCGCGCCGAGGATCAGCGCCATCACCGGATCGCCCGGAATGCCGAGGCTCATCGTCGGAATGAAGTCCACCTGGGTTTTGGAGTGCGAAGAAGCCTCGGGCGCCGCGACGCCTTCGAGCGCGCCGTTGCCGAAGCGCTGCGGCGTGCGCGAGACCTTCTTTTCGAGCGCGTACGCGATGAAGGTCGTGATGGTCGGGCCGGTGCCCGGCATCGCGCCGAACAGCGTGCCGACGGACGTGCCGCGCACGATCGGCAGGAATGCCTGCCGCAGTTCCTTGAGGCTCGGACGCATGTCGCGCAGCCGCACCTTCACGCCGCTGCCGACCGCGTGCACGCGGTTCACGTTGCGCAGGAACTCGGTGACGCCGAAGAGCCCGAGCGCGAGCGCGACGAGTTCGACTCCGTCGGCCAGTTCGTTGAAGCCGAAGGTGAAGCGCATGACGCCGGTGTTGACGTCCGTGCCCACCACGCCGATCAGCAGGCCGATCACCGTCATCGACACGCCCTTCAGCGCGGAGCCGCTCGACATCGTGCCGCCGGCGAGCAGTCCGAGCAGCATGATCGAAAAGAGTTCGGCCGGCCCGAACTTGAACGCGATCGACACGAGCAGCGGCGACGCGAAGATCATCACGATGATCCCGACCGACGCCGCGAAGAACGACGCGATCATCGTGATGCCGAGCGCGGTGCCGCCCTTGCCCTGCCGCGTCATCGGATAGCCGTCGAGACAGGTGACCGCGTGCGGCGGGTGACACGGCAGGTTCAGCAGGATCGCGCCGATCGCGCCGCCGTACTGCGAGCCGTAGAAGATGCCCGCGAGCATCAGGATCGCGGGCACCGGATGCATCGTATAGGTGAGCGGCAGCAGGATCGAGATCGCGGAGAGCGGCCCCATGCCGGGCAGCACGCCGATCAGGTTGCCCACCAGCACGCCGAAGAACGACCACATCAGGTTGTGCCATTCGAGCGCGACGCCGAAACCCTGCCACAGGTCAGCGAGAGAATGTCCGATCATGGTCAACCCCAGGAAAGAAGCGGGAACTGCAGCTGCAGCGCCCACCAGAACACCACGACCGCCAGGATCGTGATGGTCGTCGCAAGCACGAGCGCGCTCTTCCACGTGTTGTCGCGATCGCCGAACGCGGAGATGAACGTCACCGCGAACGACGCCGGCAGCAGGCCGCCCCATTTGCCGAGCACGACGAACGCCACGATGCCCCCGAGTATGCAGAACCAGCCGCGCCATTCGGGCCGCGGGCGTTCGGCCGCCGCGCCGTCCGGTACGCCGTCGCGCAGCGCGGGCCGCTTCGCGGTGGCGGCGATGCCGAAGCCGAGCAGGACGAGGATCGCACCGAGGCACGTCGGGAAGAAGCCCGGTCCCATGCGCGTGAGGCTGCCGAAACTGTACTGGAGCCCCTGGGCCGCGGCGCCGAGGCCAATCAGGCACATCAGCGCGCCACCGTAGTAGTCGCGCCGATAGCCGCTGAGGAAACGTCCTGCGCCTGCTTCGTCCATCGTGTGTCCCTCCATGTGCGTGCCGGCGACGGGTCGTGCGCCCGCTTCGCCCGTGCGCCGGCGCTAGCGCTTGAGATCCTTCATCGCCTCCATCGCGTGCAGCGAATACACGTAGGCCGCGCCCGCGTTCAGCGCGATCGCCGTGCCGAGCGCGTCCGCGACCTCGGGCTCGGTCGCGCCCGCGTGAATCGCGGCCGCGACGTGCGAACTGATGCAGCCGTCGCAACGCGTCGTGACGGCGACCGCAAGCGCGATCAGTTCGCGCGTTTTCGCATCGAGCGCGCCGTTCGAGCCCTGCGCGGCGGACAGATTGCGATAGGCGTCGAGCATCTTCGGATTCTGGCTGCCGAGCAGGCTCGACGAGCGCTTCAACGTGCCGAGCAATTCATTCCAGTTCAGAAACATCGCTTTTCTCCTTGTGGCTGCGGGTCTGCGTTCGTCGCGACAACGCGCGGTGCGCGGCGAGCGGCGTGCAACTGAGCGGATGGTAGGGGGCGGCAGGCGCCGGCAGCGAGCGTTCCATTTGGTTGAACCGCCGCGCTCCGCGCGGGCGTCAGGCCGCCGCGTGCGCGCGCGCGGCCCACGGCTGCGGCTCGCGCGGCGGCGCGGCGTCGCCCCAATGTTTCGTCACGCTGAGCAGCAGCGCATGCGGCGACACCGCGTTCGACAGCGTCGAAAGCGTCTGGCCCGCTTCGAGCACGCGCGCGGCGAGTGTCGCGTGGCGCGCGCCGCCGACGCGCGCGGCCGGCCCGGAAATGCCGATCGCACCGATCACGCCGCCCGCGCCGTCGAACACCGGCGACGCGATGCCGTCGATGCCGACTCGCCACTCGCCATGATTCGACGCATAGCCCTGCGCGCGGATGCGCGCCATTTCGTTGAGGAACGCGCCCGGCTCGACGATCGTGTTCGGCGTCGCCGCGCTCAGTTGCTGCGCCGCGAGCGACAGCCAGCGCGGCCCCTTGAACGCCATCATCGCCTTGCCGGTCGCGACGCAGTGCGCGGGCACGCGACCGCCGATCTGGCTGTACGCGCGCACCGGGCTCTGTGCTTCGAGCTTGTGCACGTACACCACGTCGCGCTGATCGAGCACCGACAGATGCACGGATTCGCCGGTTTCGTCGGCGAGCGCATTCATCAGCTGGTTCGCGTGGCGTCGCAGATCGAATCCCGGCAGCGCGGCGGACGCCACTTCCCACAGCTTGATCGACACGCGATAGCGGCCCGAGCCGGTCTGCTCGACATAGCGCTCGTCGACAAGCGCCTGCAGCAGCCGGTGCACGCCGCTCTTCGGCATGGCCGCCGCAGTGGCGAGTTCGCTCACGCCCATCGGCGCACCGCGGCGCGCGAGCACTTCGAGCAGACAGAGTCCTTTCACCAGGGTGTTGTTCATCGACGACCTCATCGGCAGCACGAACCGAACGCCACGTCGCGGCGTAATACGCCGCCGCGCCTTCTTCCAGCATTATGCGAGCCGCGCATAAAACTTCACTTCGAAATTCCCATGATGGATATTTACCGTCAGGTGACCTATGCTTTGTTGCGGATTGCGTGTCGGGCGTGGGAGTGACCCTGATGAAACTGGAAGACATCCATGCGTTCGTGGCCGTGGTGCGCAACGAGTCGGTGACCGGCGCGGCGGAGGCGCTGCTCGCACGCCAGCCGGCCATCACGCGGCGCGTTCAGAGCCTCGAGAAAGACCTCGGCGTGGTGCTGCTCGATCGCAACGTGAAACCGACGCGGCCGACGCCGATCGGACGGCGCGTGTTCGACCTGTGCATGAAGGTCGTGCGCGACGTCGAACGCATCGAGGACCTGCTGCGCGCCGACGCGGCGCCGGCGGGGCGCCTGCGGGTCGGCGTCGCGGAGACGCTCGCCGAACTCGCGCTCGCGGAGGCGATCCCGTTGCTGCGCGGCGAATATCCTCAGATGGAAATCGAGGTCGCGTCCGGTTGGAGCACCGAGGTCATGACGCAGTTGCGCGGCAGCACCGTCGACGCCGCGCTCGCGGTGCTGCCCGCGAACACGCGCTTCGAAAGCGGACTGAGCGCCGCGTCGATCGGCACGCTGCCGATGGTGGTGGTCGCGAAAAAAGGCACGCTGCCGCGTCGGCGCCGCCGCCTGAGCGAACTGCACGGAATGGAGTGGATTCTCAACCCGGAGGGCTGCGGTTTTCGCGACACACTGCGGCGCGCGTTCAGCGACCAGGGGTTGCCACTGCCGGTGCGCGTCGCGACGTTCGGCACCGAACAGAAGCTCGGGCTCGTCGCGCGCGGCGCCGGTCTCGGTTTCGTGCCCGAAAACCTGTTGAACGCGAGTGAATACGCGCGCGAACTGCAACGCGTCGAACTCGCGGATTTCGCGCCGATGCCGCACATCTGGCGCGTCTGTCACGACAACCTGGGGCGGCCGGCTCAATGCGTCGAGCGTTTCGGCGACGTCGTGGTCGAAGCGCTCGACGCGCTCGGCGCACGGTATGCGCAAGCGCCCGTCCCGCGTTCCGCCAACCCGCCGCACAACCGCCGTCGGTAAGCCGCGGCATGCCGCACGGCGCGCGGGCGATCCCGCGCGCCGTGCGGCGAAATTCGAGGTGATCGACCATGACCATCGAGCGTCTGCGTGATTTCGTCAGTGACCTGACCGGCATCGTGGCCGACGAGCCCGCCGAGGCGCGGCTGTTCGAGCGGATGCGCGCGCCGATGGCGCGCCTGCTCGCGCACGACGACTGGCTGCCCGACGCGTTCGCGGTTCCGCATCCGAAGTTCTATCAGCAGTACCTGCTGCATTGCGATCCGCTACAGCGCTTTTCGGTCGTCAGCTTCGTGTGGGGACCGGGGCAGATGACGCCGATTCACGATCACACCGTCTGGGGCATGATCGGCATGCTGCGCGGCGCGGAGGAAGCGATCCGCTACGAGCGCGCCGATCCCGCCGCTGCGCTGCGGCCGTCCGCGACGGCCGTGCTGCGCGAAGGCGACATCGACGTGGTGTCGCCGACGCTCGGCGATGTGCACCGCGTGCGCAACGTGTACGACGATCGCGTATCGATCAGCGTGCACGTGTACGGCGCGAATATCGGACGCGTCCGGCGCCACGTCTACGACGACGCGACCGGCAACGCAAAGGAATTCGTGTCCGGCTTTTCGTCGGATGTCGTCCCCAATCTGTGGGGCCTTCAGTAACCGGTAACGCGTGAGCCGGCGGGATCGGCGGGCGAGCGCGCCGGCGGGTTTACCCGTGCGCCGCGACGGTTGCGGGGCCGGCGGCAACAGCGTATGGTTCTACAGAACTATATAGTACGTTCAGCGCCCGGACTTTCACGCAGCCGCAATGCAATCGTCGCTCACCAAACCCGAAATTTTCGCTTCGCTGTCGCGCCCGGACCGCACCGGCGCCCCGAAATACATGCGCCTCGCGGCACTGCTGACGCAGGCGATCACGTCCGGCCACTGGAAAGCCGGCGAGCGGCTTCCGACCGAGGAGGAACTGGTGGAATTGACGCCGTTCAGCCTCGGAACCGTGCAGCGCGCGCTGAAGATCCTCGTCGACCAGGGCGTCGTCGTGCGGCGCCACGGTCTCGGCAGCTACGTCGCCGAAACCGAACTGCGGCTCGAAGATCCGTGGCACTGCCGCTTTCTCGACACCGACGGCGAGCGCTTCCTGCCGGTCTATTCGAAGGTGCTCGACCGCGCGCGCATCCGGACGCGCGGCGAATGGAGCCGCTACTTCCCCGGTGCGGGCGACAATCTCGTGCTGATCACCCGCATCATCAATGTGAACAACGAGTTCGACGTGCTGGTGCGCTTCTATATGGACGCCCGCATCCTGCCGCGACTCGCGAAGGCGCCGCTGCGCTCGCTCGACGGCGTCAACTTCAAAACGGTGATCGCGCGCGAACTGAGCGTGCCGATCACGCGGATCACGCATGACGTGCGACTGGTCACGTTCACCGCGGAAACCGCCGCCACGCTCGGCACACGCGCAGACGCGCCCGGTCTCTTCATGCAGGCGGCGGCGATGATGGGCGACTCGACCTGCGTTTACTACCAGGAATTCTCGGTTCCGATGACCGACCGGGTCCTGAGCATTCCCGATCAACTCCCGAAGGCGGTCCAGACCGCCCGTTGACCGTGGGCCGACGGGGGCGCAACGCCCGCCTGCCCGAAAAAAATTTGCGTCGTCAGAACTATAGTCCTACATAGTTGGAGGAACAATGAAAGAAGCCCGGAACCTGCTGGTCATCATGTCCGACGAGCACAATCCGAAGATGCTCGGCTGCGCTGGCAACGGCATCGTCGAAACGCCGAATCTCGATGCGCTCGCCGCGAAAGGCGTGCGTTTCGCGTCGGCCTATTGCGCAAGTCCGGTGTGCATTCCGGCACGCGCGTCGTTCGCGCTCGGCAGGTACATTCACCAGATCGGCTATGCGGACAACGCGGACGCGTATGACGGCAGGATCCCAAGCTGGCATCACCAGCTGCGGGACCGCGGACACAACGTGACGTCGATCGGCAAGCTGCATTTCAGGCTGACCGGTGAAGACCACGGGTTCACAGAAGAGGTCATCCCGATGCATGTCATCGAAGGCAAAGGGGATCTGATGGGCCTCGTGCGCAGCGACCTGCCGGTTCGCAAGGGCGCGTACAAGATGGCGAACATGGCGGGCCCCGGCGAAAGCCAGTACACGTTCTACGACCGTGAAATCGCCGCCCGCGCGCAGGTCTGGCTGCGCGAAGCGGCTCGGCACCACCACGAAAAGCCGTGGGTGCTGTTCGTCTCGTTCGTCGCCCCGCACTTTCCGCTGACTGCGCCGCCGCAGCATTTCTACCGGTATTACGACCGCGAGTTGCCGCTGCCGAAGCTCTATCGCAAGGACGAGCGTCCGACTCACCCGTACCTCGTCGACTATCGCCGCAGCTTCAACTACGACGACTATTTCGACGACGAGAAACTGAAAAGAGCGCTCGCCGGCTACTACGGCCTGTGCTCGTTCCTCGACGAAAACGTCGGCCTCGTCCTGAAGGCGCTCGACGACGCCGGCCTGTCCGCCTCGACCCGCGTGATATACACCAGCGACCACGGCGACAATCTCGGTGCGCGCGGCGCGTGGGGCAAATCGACGATGTACGAGGAAGCCTCGGGCGTGCCGCTCATCATGGCGGGCCCCGGCCTTCCGGCGGGCAAGGTCGTCGACACGCCGGTGAGTCACGTCGATGCGTATCCGTTCATCCTCGAATCGGTCGGCGAAACGGATCCCGCGCTGACCGAAGGTTTTCCCGGCGTCTCGCTGGAGAATATCGCGGACGGCGCGCAACCGGATCGCGTTGTGCTGACCGAATATCACGGCATGGGCTCGGCAACCGGCGCCTTCATGATCCGCCACCGGCAGTACAAGTACGTGTACTACGTCGACTATCCGGCGCAGTTGTTCGATCTCGCGATCGACCCGGAAGAACTCGTCGACCGCGCCGCAGACCCGCAATACGCGGCCATCGTGCGGGAGTGCCACGAGCGGCTCCTGCGCGTGTGCGATCCGCTCGACGTCGATCGCATGGTTCGCGCGCGTCAGTCGGAACTGCTCGCGCTCAACGGCGGACGCGACGCCGTGATCGCTCGCGGCGATCTCGGCTTCAGCCCACCGCCGGGCGCGCCGATCGTATTCGACTGAGCGAGCGCCGACGACCAGCTTGACGGCGTCGATCGCCGGCAGCCACGACAGACACGTGAACACGAACCCACCCGTACCCGGAGAAGGGCGAGCCCGCTTCGCGCCAGCGATGCCGGGCGGGACCGCCCGCAAGGAGACAATCGTGAGCTTTTCGGCCCGAAAATACCAATACGCGTCGATTCTTTTTGTCTGCTGGTTCGCGAGTTATCTGGAACGCTTTCTGATCAATCTGGCGCTTCCGTTCATCGGCGCCGAATTCAGGATCGACGAGGCGGGCCTCGGACTGCTGCTGAGCGTCTTCTTTCTCGGCTATGCGTTGGTCCAGATACCGGGCGGATGGATTTCGGACCGGTTCGGAACCCGAAAGACCGTGCTCTGCTCCGTTTTGATGTTCGCGATTTTCACCGCGGCGACCGGCGTCGCGTGGTCGCTCGCCGCGATGTTCGTGATCCGCTTCCTGTTCGGCCTGTTCGAGGGGAGCTTTCCCACCGCCGCGTACAAGGCCGTCGCGGAAGGGTATGCGAAGCATGAGCGCGCGCGCGTGCAGTCGTTCATGCTGGCCACCAACCCGCTGAGCCTGATCGTCGCGCCGCTGATCGCAGTGCCGTTGATCGCGCACACCGGATGGCGGGGCATGTTCGTCGGCGCATCGCTGGCCGGCTTCGTCGCGCTCGCGCTCTACTTCTTCGGCACGCGCCGCTCGCACCCGGCGCCCAGTCATGCGACGGCCGGCGGCGCGGGGCAGCCGCCGAAATCGTTTCGCGAACTCGTCCAGGACAGCAACATCTGGAAAATCTCGGTGATCAATTTCGGCGTGAACATCCTGATCTGGGGCTTCCTGTCGTGGTTGCCGACCTACCTGCTGAAGGTCCAGCATCTCGATCTCAAGCATGCGGGCCTCGTCTCCGCGCTGCCGGGCGTCGCGGGCCTCGCCGGTATGCTGACGGGCGGGTGGCTCGCCGACAGGCTGTTCGCCGGCCGCGAGAAATTCTTGCTGCTGGCGAGCGTGCTGCTCGCCGGCGCGAGCCTGCTGGTGATGCTGAACGTGCCGGCCCTGCCCGTGGTCATCGCCTGCCAGCTGGTGCTGTCGTTCAGCATGAAGATTTCGTTCATCGCGCTGTGGGCGCTGCCGCTCAAACTGATCGACGCGAAGGACATGGGCATGGCGTCGGGGATCGTCAATCTGGGCAGCCAACTGGCCGGCGTCGCGTCGCCCGCCGTGATGGGCTTTCTGATCGTCGCATTCCACGGCTCGTACAACGGCGCATTCGGTTTCCTGATTGCATGCACCGTGCTGTGCGCGATCGTCACGCTCACACTGCCGGGAAGGCGGGCGCCGCGCGCCGCGAACGACGAGTCCGCGCTGGCCTGACCCCGGCCGACGCGACGAGCGCGCGCAGCGGCCATGCGGGCCCGCCCGCGCGCTATCGCCGCCGGGATCGCGGTCCGGCCGCGGCGCGACGCCGATCGTCGCGAAGCCGTCGGTCCGCTGCGCTCCGTCACTGGATCAGGAACGCCGCGAGCGGCAACAGCAACGTCAGCGCGACCGTCCACTTCAGCAGGTCGCGGAAGGTCCTGTCGTCGCCGCGCAGTTCCGCCAGCACGAGTCCGCCGCCGAGGTGGAACGGACTCGCCGTGATCACGACGATGCTCGTTGCCGACAGCGCAAGCTGGATCGACGCGATCAGCGCGGACGGTTCGTGTGCGAGCGAGCGGGTCACCACCGGAATCACGAGTCCGAGCACGACCACCGACGACGCCTCGAAGTTGGCCATCAGCGTGCCGAGGTAGGTCATCGCGACCCGCACCAGCGACTGCTGCTCGATACTTTGCAGCGTCGCGCCGGCGGCCTGCAACACGCCGACCGAGTCGAGCATGCCGATGTAGATGAGGATGCCGGAAATCATCAGGACCATGCCCCACGGCAGATCGGCGATCATCTTGCGGGCGTCCGCCCTGACGACGAGGTTCAGCAGCACGCCCATCGAAAACGCGCTCAGCCCCACGTCGTGCCGGGTCAGCACGAGCGCCATGAAGCCGAGCAGCGCGGCCAGTGCGATCCACTGCTGGGTCGTGAGCGGTGTACGCGGCAACCGTGCATCCGAGCCGGCCGCCCCGCCCGGCTCGCCTTGCGCGCGGCGAGCGAATAGCCGTCCGCCGCCGAACACGAAAAACGCGAGCATCGCGAACGAAAAATTGATGATCAACTGACTGACGAAGAAATGCGTGGCGAGCAACGTCACGCCGCCCTTCGCCGATTGCACGGTGACCACGCGCGCCCACGGGTTCAGCGGCGACAGGCCGCCCATACAGCCGCCCTGGATGGTGACGATACCCATCAGCGCGGGGCGGATGTTTTCGCGCCGCGCGATTTCGAGCGCCACCGGCAGCGTGATGACGAGCGCGGCGATCGGCAGAGCGCCGAGCGCGCAGATCAGCGCGGTGAGGCCGCAGGTGATCCATGGCAGCAGCCACGGCCGCCCGCGCGCGACGGAGACCGCCCGGTAGACGATCAGGTCCGCGAGGCCGCTGTCGCGCACGAGATTCCACAGGTACATCACGCCGAGAATCAACAGCACCAGATCGGTCGGAAACGCCGCGAACACGCGCTTTTGCGGAATGCCCGCGATCAGCGCCAGCACGAAACTCGCGGGAATCGCCACGAGGCCGAGATTGATGTCGCGCCACAGGCTGATGGCGAAAACGACGACCAGCAGGACGATCGCCGCCAGATGAATGCTGTTCACGCGCGTGCCTCCTCATGATGATTTTCCCGGCGCAGGCGACGGACTGCCGAACCCGCTCCAGCTTGATCGCAGCCCCTGCGTCGCGATTGCCGGCCGGGCCAATGCGACGTCTCGCGAAACCTCGACCCGTCATGCCGCGCAGCGGGTTTCGTTTATGTTGTATTATCTTGTATCATCGAGTGCACGCGCATGCTATCACCGGCTTTTCGCCAGCGTCAATCGGTGAAGTCGCCGACGCAAGCGGGTATGAATGCGGGAAATTCCGCGGGAAAATGGCCTTTCTCATGAACAATGCGTGACAGGCCGGCACTTCACGAGCGCTCGCCGAATCGATGCCGTCGCGCCGGCGGAAAACGGCGCTTCCGCTGCTTTTCAATACATGCCAATACAAGATCGGCGGGCGGTTCGCGAAACGAAGGCAGGCATCGATGCCCTTCTTCACCAGTACGGAGACTACGAATGCAGCTTAATGACGAAGAGACCGCCATGCTCAACGGCGAGTTCGGCAAGACTCTGCAGATGGCGATCCGCCACCAGCTCCAGGTCGGAGCATTCTTCGGCGCCCGGGACTTCGTGCCGGTCACGCAGGCGCACATCATGGCCGACACCGAAAGTCTCGGCCAGGCGGGCGTCGTCTGGCTCGAACGGCTATCCGAGGCCGGCGACGGTCGCCATACCGTGCGCATCCCGACGATCACCGATCCGCGCGGCACCGACTTCTCGAAGGCCAACGACCTGGGCCAGCGCGACTGGATGGTCGAACTGGAGCAGAGGACGGTTCGTGCATTCGAGCGTCTCGGCGTCAGCATGACCGACACCTGCATCAACTACCAGACGGTGCTCGCGGCGACGCGCGGCGAACACGTGGCGTTCGGCGATACCGGCGTGGTGGTCTATTCGAACTCGGTGAACGGCGCACGCACCAACTTCGAGGGCGGCCCGTCGGCGGTTTCGGCGGGCCTCACCGGCCGCACGCCGCGCTACGGCTTTCATCTCGACGCGAACCGTCAGGCCACGATACGCTTTCGCGTCGATTTCACGCCCCGCACGCTCGACGAATGGGGCGCGCTGGGCGGCGTCATAGGCCGGCTTTCCGGCAATTACTGGCAGGTGCCGGTGATCGAAGGGATCGAAGGCGCGCCGACGTCGGACCAGCTGAAGCATTTCGGCGCCGCGATCGCGAGTTTCGGGTCGATCGCGCTGTTCCATATGGTCGGCATCACGCCGGAAGCGACGCGGATCGAAGACGTCGGCGGCGACAGGCTGACCGTTCATCACCGCATCGGCCGCGGCGAGATCGAAGCGCTGGCCGCCGGCTACGCGGTGTCGAAGCAGGTCGACGTCGTCGTGTTCTCCGCACCGCAGCTGAGCCTCTACGAGCTACGCGCGCTCGCGCAACTGTGCGACGGCCGGAAGTTCAAGCTTCCGTTGCTTGCGGTCACGAGTCCGCAAGTGGCGCCGGACGCTGAACGCTTCGGCTATACCGGCCGCATCGAACGCGCAGGCGGCACCCTACTCGCGGGCATGTGCTTTTACCAGTCTTACGCGCGGGAAATGTCCGAAGCCAACGGCTGGAAAACCCTCGCGACCAACAGCGCGAAACTGGTCAACATTCTCGGGGGCTACGGCTATACGCCGATGCTCGCGTCGATGCGGGCCTGCGTCCACGCAGCCGAAACAGGAGAACTCGAATGAGCGAAATCGTATTGACCGCCCGGCACGCGCTGGGAAAGAAAGTGTCGGCGCAGGCGCTCGTCGCGAAAGACGGCTTTTCGGCCCGCTACGATCTGAACCGCCTCGAAGGCGTGTTCTCGCGGCCGTCGCACCGGCTCGTCGGACAGTCGTATGTCGGCCGCGTGCTCGTGCTGGATACCGCGAAAGGCGGCGTCGCGAGCGCGTGGATGCTGCACGAAATGCAGTCGCGCAATATGGCGCCGGTGGCGATCGTGTTCAACACGGTCAATCCGATCCTCGCGCAGGGCGCTGCACTCGGCGACATTGCGATGTTGGCCGGTTTCGATCGCGACGTGACGGACGCGATCCCGCACGGCGCATTCGTCGAAGTCGATCCCGGCACGAAGACACTGCGCGTGCTGCGCGCCGCCGCCGACGAACCGGCGCCGGCCCGATTCGCGCACGGTGAACAGTCCACGTCGACGGTGCATCTGAAACGCTAGTTCTGCTGCAACGCCGGCAGAACGCCTGGCCCTGGCGTTTTGCTGCGCGCACGGCGCGCTCGGTGCATCAAGCCGGCTTGCCGGCCGTGCGACGGGACCGGCGAACGGCGGGCTCGGCGGCGGGTTCGTCGGTGCGACGCGCGTTGGCGGCGCGCGGCGGTTTCGCTGCGTCGCGTGCCGCGACCCCGCCGTTGACGTTCTTGATCGACGAGCCGACCGGCAACGGCCCCTTCACGCTCAACGTGAATTCGTAGTTCTCCGGACGAATATAAAAAGACGTCCGCTCGCGCAGCATCCGGTCTTCACCGAACGATTCGCGCTCCATCACGAGCAGCGCGGCGCGCGCCGGCAAACCGAGCGTGCGCCCGATCGCCGTGCCGGCCTGGCATGCACGGATGCGTATTTCCGCGTCGTGCACGGTCATCGACATCAGGTTTTCCAGCAGCACGTAGATCGGATTGCGGTTGACCTGCTCCCACGTGAGCCCGCTCGCCTGCGGCGGCAGATACGACTCGACGAGCGCGAACGGCTCGTCGTCGACCAGATACAGGCGCCTCAGCCGGAAACACTCGCCGTCGGCGCTGCCGAACGCGTGGGCCAACGGCGCCGGTGTCGGCACCGGTCCGAAGTCCAGCAATCGGGTTTTCGGCTCGACGCCCTGCGCGACGAGCGCATCGTAAAAGCCGCGCATCGGCTTCAGGTCGTGCAGGAACTTGTGACGCGAGACGAACGTACCTTTACCCTGCTTGCTGACCACATAACCTTCGGCAAGCAGTTGCGCGATGGCCTGCCTGACGGTCACGCGGCTCACGCCGAAACGGCGCGTCAATTCGCTTTCGGCGGGAAGCTTGCTGTCGAGCGCAAACGCCCCCGCGTCGATTTCGGCGCGAATGATCTCCGCGATCTGCATGTAGAGCGCGACCGCGCTGTTGCGGCTGAGCCGGGGCGCGGCGGCCGGCGTCGCCGGCAGGTCCCCGGCGCGTCGGGGAGCGGTGCGGTTTCTGGAATTGCCTTGCATCGGATCGGATAAAAAGGCGGCGGCCTGTCGCGTTGGTCTTCGTTTCCCGAAGGATGATACCGGAGCGGGCGCCGGACCCGATGGCGGCCGACCGTCGAAGGTGCCGCGCGTAGCCGCCCGGCGCGCCATTTCCTCCTCCACCCCTCGCCTTTTTCCCCGCACGGCCGGGGCGCTCGCCCCACGTAGCCGCTTCGGGTAATCCCGGATTCAGCGGTACTTGTCGCCGACCTATGATGTGCCGACCATTTATAGAACGTCATTCTGTCTAACAGAATTTAGCCGGCAAGCCTTCAGAGAACTCCCTTCGATGACCGACCTCCCGCTTTCGGGCATCCGCGTACTGGACCTGTCGAACGTCCTGTCCGGACCCTTCTGTACCTATCAACTGTCGTTGCTCGGCGCCGACGTGATCAAGATCGAGAACCCCGACGGCGGCGATCTCGCGCGGCGTCTCGGCGCCGACCCGGCTGCGTCCGCGCGCAACATGGGCGCGTCGTTCATCGCGGTCAACGCGGGCAAGCAGTCGATCACGCTGAACCTGAAGCACGATGCGGCGAAGGAGATCCTGCGCCGGCTCGTGCGCGACGCGGACGTGCTGGTCGAAAATTACCGGCCCGGCGTGATGGATCGCCTCGGCCTCGGGCCGAAATCGCTGCTCGAACTGAACCCGCGCCTTGTGTACTGCGCGATTTCCGGCTTCGGCAGCGACGGCCCGCTCGCGCACCGTCCCGCTTACGACCAGATCATCCAGGGCGTGTCGGGCGCGATGAGCGTGACGGGCGACGCCGGGTCGGCGCCGCTGCGCGTCGGCTATCCGGTCACCGATACCGTCGGCGGCCTCAGCGCGGCGCTGGCGATCTGCGCCGCGGTGCTGGCCGCGCAGCGCAGCGGCGCGGGCCGCATCATCGACGTGTCGATGCTCGAAGCGTCGCTGTCGACGATGGGCTGGGTCGTCTCCAACTATCTGAACGCGGGCGTCGAACCGAAGCCGATGGGCAACGAGAATTTCACGGCCGCGCCGTCCGGCACCTTCGATTGCGCCGACGGCAAACTCAACATCGCCGCGAACGAAACCAAACAGTTCGTCGCGCTGTGCAACGTGATCGGCCGCCCCGAACTCGCCCACGACGAGCGCTTTCGCGAACGCGAAACCCGCAAGCGCCACCGCGCGGCGCTCAAGCACGAAATCGAACTGGCGTTGCGAGCCGACCGCGCGGCCCGCTGGGAAGCGCGCCTGATCGCGGCCGGCGTGCCGGCCGGACTGGTGTTGAGCGTGCCCGAAGCGGTATCGCAGCCGCAGGTCAGCGGGCGCCGGTTCATCCACGAACTGCCGGACGGCGAGCGCGTGCAGCGCGTCACGCGCGCCGGCTACCGCTTTCTCGATGCGCAGGGCGACGCGATGGAAGGCGGCCCCGCGCGACGCGCGCCGTATCTGTCCGAACACACGCAGACCTGGCTTGAGCAGTTGGGATTCGACGCGGACGCGATCGCGCAACTGAAAAACGAAGGCGCGATCTGAGCATCGCCGCCGCCCACGACCATCCGACTGGAGACCAGAGGAAGACATGAAGCAGACATTGACTGCGGGCGCGATGCCCGAGCCCGCCAGAACGACGCCGGGCGTGCGGGCCGAAACCGACCGCGATCTCGCCGCGCGCGATATCGTCGCCCGCCTCGACCGGCTGCCGGCCACGCGCCATATCTGGATGATCGTGTTCCTGCTGTCGCTCGGCGGCAGCTTCGAGTTCTACGACCTGTTCATGACCGGCTATATTGCGCCGGGCCTGACCGAAAGCGGCCTGTTCGCGAAAACGTCGTCGTCGATCTTCGCGATGAACAGCTTTGCCGCGTTCGTTGCCGCGACGTTCATCGGCCTGTTCATCGGGACGATGGGGCTCGGCTTTCTCGCGGATCGCTTCGGACGCCGCAGGATTTTCGTCGTCGCGCTGCTCGGCTACACGGCGTCGAGCGTGCTGATGGCGTTCCAGCACAGCGCGGTCGCGGTGAACCTGTTCCGGCTGCTGGCCGGCATCGGGCTCGGGATCGAAATGGTGACGATCAATACCTACGTCGCCGAACTGATGCCGAAGGATCTGCGCGGCCGCGCGTTTGCGATTACCCAGGTGGTGCCTTATCTGGCCGTGCCGATCGTCGCGCTGATGTCGTGGTGGCTCGTGCCGCAGCGGCCGTTCGGCATGGACGGCTGGCGCTGGGTCGTGCTCGCGGGCGCGATCGGCGCGGCGTTCATCTGGATCATCCGCCTCGGCATTCCCGAGAGCCCGCGCTGGCTGGTGTCGCGCGGCCGGCTCGCCGAAGCGGACGAGGTGACCAAACGCATCGAGCGGATCGTCGAACGCCAGTACGGCCGCGCATTGCCGCCGCCGGCGCCGCACGCGCATGCGGCGCCCACCGTCGAGCGCCGCTTCGGCGACATTCTGAAAGCGCCGTACCTGACGCGCACGATCATGATGTCGGTGTTCAACGTGGTCCAGGTGATCGGCTTTTACGGCTTCAGCAACTGGGTGCCGTCGCTGCTGACGAGCAAGGGCTTCAACCTCGTTCACAGCCTGCAGTACTCGTTCCTGATGTCGATCGCGCTGCCGCTCGGCCCGGCGCTGTTCTTCTGGTTCGCCGACCGGATCGAGCGCAAGTGGAGCCTGGTCGGCGCATCCGGCGCGGCGGCCGCATTCGGTCTGGCGTTCGCGAACCAGACCGGCACGGTCGGACTCGTGGTGTTCGGCTTTTGCATGAACCTCGCGCTCACCGTACTCACCTACTCGTTCCAGACTTACCAGTCCGAACTGTATCCGACCGAGGTCCGTGCGCGGGCCATCGGCTTCGTCTATTCGTGGAGCCGCCTGAGCGCGATTTTTTCCGGCTTCATCGTCGCGTTCTGCCTGCGCGAATTCGGCGCGACCGGCGTGTTCTATCTGATCACCGGATGCATGGTGTTCGTGATGCTGCTGATCGGCATCATGGGACCGCGGACCAAAGGGCTGGCGCTCGAAGACATCAACCGTTGAAGGATTTTCCGTCATGACCTCACAGCAGGATTTCGCCGCGCTCGCCGCCGACTACTGGAGCACGTCGATCATCGACATTCACCCGGGCTCGATCAACGTACGCGGCTACCCGATTCAGGAACTGATCGGCGCGGTCAGCTTCCCGCAGATGATCTGGCTGATGCTGCGCGGCGAGTTGCCGAACGACGGCGAGGCCCGTTTGCTCGAAGCGGCGCTCGTCGCGTCCGTCGATCACGGCCCGCATGCGCCGTCGATCGCGATTTCGCGGATGGCCGTGAGTTGCGGACTGCCGTTGAACGGTGCGATGGCGTCCGCGCTCAATACGCTCGACGACGTTCACGGCGGCGCCGGGCAACAGGCGGTCGAACTCTTTCATGCGGTCGAGCACGCGCAGTCCGAAGGCGCGACGCTGACCGACGCGATCGAAAAAGCGGTCGACGCGTTCAACGCCGTCCACGGAAAGTATCTGCCGGGCTTCGGCCACCGCTTCCATCCGGTCGATCCGCGCGCGGGCCGCCTGCTGCGGCAGGTCGACGAAGCGGCCGCCGCCGGCGTCGTATCCGGCCGCTACGCCGCGATCGGGCGCGGCATCGAAGCGTTGCTGAACGCCCGCAAGGGCCGCACGATCCCGATGAACATCGACGGCGCGACAGCCGTCATCTACGCGGAACTCGGCTTCGCGCCCGGACTGGCGCGCGGCCTGTTCTGCCTGTCGCGCGCGGTCGGCATTCTGTCCCACGCGTGGGAGCAGCGCGGGCGCGCCGAGCGCAACAAGGGGCCGATGCCGCGACAGATGCCGTATCGGTATACGGGCGCAGCGGAGCGCCATCTCGATGGAGACACGCAATGAACTGGACTCCTGTCCCGCCGGTCGTGACGACGACCGTGCATGCGACGATGCCCGACGCGCTGCGCAAAACCGGTGTGGTGTCCGAATGGTCGCGCGCGAACAAGGGCGGCGAGCCGATCGACTGTTTCATCGAGGGGCCGTGCTTCGATCCGCAAGGCAATCTGTACATCGTCGATATTCCGCACGGACGCATTTTCCAGATCACGCCGGCGCTCGAATGGCGCGAGGTCGCCGCGTACGACGGCGAGCCGAACGGACTCGCGTGGCATCCGCGGCACCGGTTGATCATCGCCGACTACAAGAACGGCATCATGAAGCTCGATCCCGCGCAACGCGAAGTGCAACCGTTGCTCACGCGGCGCAACAGCGAGCGCTTCAAGGGGGTCAACGATCTGATCGTCGCGAGCAACGGCGACATCTATTTCACGGACCAGGGGCAGACCGGCCTGCACGATCCGACCGGGCGCGTGTTTCGGCTGACCGCCGAAGGCCGTCTCGACTGCCTGCTCGACAACGGCCCGAGCCCGAACGGACTCGTGCTCGACGGCCGCGAAAAAGTGCTGTTCGTCGCGATGACGCGCGATAACGCGGTATGGCGTCTGCCGCTGCTGCCGGACGGCAGCACCAGCAAAGTCGGCCGCTTCGCGCAGTTTTACGGAACGAGCGGTCCCGACGGCCTGACGATGGATGCGGACGGCAACCTGTTCGTCGCGCATGCGTCGCTCGGCGCGGTGTTCGTGCTGAATCCGCACGGCGAACCGCTCGCGAAGATCGAATCCTGTGCGGGACGGACGATCACCAACGTCACCTTCGGCGGCCCCGCGCACAGCACGCTGTTCATCACCGATTCGAGCACCGGTTCGGTGTTGCGCGCGGACTGGCGCACGCGCGGCGCGGTCGCCGCGAGCCGGCCGGCGTAGAATTGCGCCGTTATCGTTTCGTCAGCCCCCCATGGTTTCTTCCCGTCGCCCGCCCGCCGCGAGCGCCGCGCCGTCGACGTCGCCTGACGGCGTCGCCGCGCTCGATCGCGCTTTTGCCATCCTGTTTGCCTTCCGCCCGGACGACAAGGGACTGTCGCTCGCCGAACTCGCGTCGCGCACCGGCCTGTACAAAAGCACGATCCTGCGACTGATCGCATCGCTGACGCACCACCGCCTGCTGCTGCGCTCGGACGATGGCCGCTATCTGATCGGCCCGGCCGCGTTGCAGCTGGGCGCGCTCTACCAGCGCGGCCTGCAACTGGCCGACGTGGTGTTGCCGTTGATGCGGGCGCTGCGCGACGAATGCAACGAAAGCGTGTCGTTCTACGTGCGGCGCCAGGATCTGCGCGTCTGCCTGCATCGGGTGGACACGACGCACACGATTCGCGATCACGTTCGCGAAGGCGACGTGCTGCCGATGGACCGGGGTTCCGGCGGCCGCCTGCTGGGCGCATTCAGCGGCGCACCCGGAGACCTGTACGACCGGATCCGGCGCGACGGCTACTACCTGTCGATCGGCGAGCGCGACAGCGAAACCGCCGGCATCTCGACACCGGTATTCTCGGCCGCTCAACCGCTCGCGGGCGCGTTGACGCTCGCGGGGCCGCGCCAACGCGTCGACGAGGCGCTGCTCGAACGCATGCGCCGGCCGATGCTCGAAGCGTCGATCCACGCGAGCGAACTGCTCGGCGGCGATCCGGCGCCGCTGCGCGCCGCGCTGGCGCGGCTCGACGGCGACACGACGGCCGGCACGTCGACGTAGCGGTGGTCGACGCGGGGCGCGGCGCCGACGCTTCCTGCGTGCCGGCAACGCATCGCCCGTTTCGTTGCGCCCGCGTCGGCCATCCATCGCGCCGTTCGACGGCGGGATTCGGGCGGCGCGGCGAAGCCGGCGGTGTCGCCGCGCCCCGTTCGCGATGTGCGTGCCCGCCGGGGTGCCGGGCGCCGGCGGCAGCGCGTTCGCACCAGCCGCTCACGCAGTGACACGGAACGCGCGTACCCTGCCGACCGAGCGCTCGCGTCTTCCCGGCGCATCGCCGAACCGGCCGCCACCGGGCCGACGAACTCCCGGTATAGTGAGCGCACCGAACGCAGTCAGCACCCATCCTTCATCCCGGCACTTGAGCGTCGCCATGAACGATTATCGGCACACCCTGGTCGTGCTGCGTCACGGCCAATCCGAATGGAACAGCCAGAACCGGTTCACCGGCTGGGTCGACGTCGGGCTCACGCCGACGGGCGTCGAGCACGCACGCGGCGTCGGCGCGCAACTGCGGGGCGCTGGCCTGCGGTTCGATCTGGCGGTCACGTCCGTGCTCAAGCGCGCCGTCGGCACGCTCGCGCACCTGCAACAGACGTTGCAGCAGCCCTATCTGCCCGTCGTGCAGACGTGGCGGCTCAACGACCGACATTACGGCGCGCTGACGGGACTCGAAAAAGACCAGGCCGCGCAAATCTACGGGGCCGACGCGGTGCGCCGCTGGCGCCGCGGCTTCGGCGACGCGCCGCCGCCGATGCCGGCCGATGCGCAACGCCGGCTGGTGGCCGCGATCGCCGACGTGATGCCGCCGGCGGACCAGTTGCCCGACACCGAAAGTCTGCGCGACACGCAGGCGCGTGTGCTGCATGTGTGGAACGGCTGTATCGGTCCGGCGTTGCAGGCCGGCCGGACCGTGCTGCTGGTCGGGCACGGCAATTCGCTGCGCGCGCTGCTCAAGCACCTGTATCGCATCGACGACGATGCGGTGACGACGCTCGAAGTCGAACATGCGCAGGCCGCCGTGCTGCGGTTCGACGACCGGCTGCGGCTACAGTCGCATCGGCCGCTTGCCGACTGATCGCCGGTAAGCGCCGACCGAGCGCCGGGGGCCGGGCGCCGCGCGACCGGCAGCGCGAACCCGGTGCGCTATCGGGCAAAGCGGATGTCGAGCGACCGCAGATAGGTCTGCAGACCGGCGTCCTGCAACGGCACCACATACGCGACGTCGTCCGACTCGTTCACGTGCGCGTGCCACAGACCCGGCGGCGTCACGAACGCCATGCCCGGCTGCCAGTCGATCCGCACCGGGTCGACGATGTTGCCGTCGCCGTCGATCTCCTGCCCGACCAGCGTATAAACGCCGGGGCGGCACGCCGGAATGAAGTCGAGCGCGATCGACTGATGCCGGTGCGGCTTCTGCACGCTGCCCGGCGCGATCATTCCGAACATCGCCCACATCGAATGCGTGACGGTACGCGTTTGCGGAAAGCGGCGATTACCGAGCAAGACGCTCACGCGGTTGCGGCGCTGAGCGCCCGGCGCGTTCACGACCCTGTCCAGTTCGGCGCGCGCGGTGGCGGCCGGGTAGCGCGTGGCCGAAAAGCGCGGGCGATCGAACGAAACGCCGAGATAGCTGAGCAGCGGCCCATCGTTCACCGCATAAAGCCGCGCGGTGGCGCCGGCCTCGATCACCGTTTGCGCGCCGCCCGGCAGCGCGAAGAAATCGCCGCGGCCGAACGGAAAACACGCGTGGGCCTGCCGCACGACGCCCTCGCCTTCGAGCACATAGAACACCTGCGAGGTCGCGTTCGGATCGAACGACACGGACTCGCCGGCGACGATGCGCACGAAGTTCGCAAGCAATCCCGGCCCCGTGGCCGGATAGTCGCAGCCCAGTTCCGCGGACAGATCCAGTTCGACGATGCGCGTCGGACCGCTGTCGTAGAGACTCGCCGGAAACGACCGATGAGGGACGCGCGGAATCAGCCTCGCGCCGATCGGATTGGCCGACGACGTGTACTCGAAATACTCGGCGTCGCGCGTGATGGACGTGTCGTCGGCGTCGATCGCAGCGACGGATGAATGCTTGACCAGCATGCCTAAGCTCCTTGAAAGTGTGCGCCGGTGCGCCGTTCGCGGCACACGGCAAGCTGCCGTCGTGTGCCTCTGCGACTGCACTTTAGGAGCGAGCGCTGCCACGCGGAACGACCCGCGCGGGAAATCAGCTTTGCAGAAAAGGGCCAGGCGCGGCCGTCGTTTCGCCTACACTCGAAACATGGACTATTTCGCTGCGCTTCGCGCGTTTGTGTCGGCCGCCGAACTCGGCAGTTTCAGCAAGGCCGCGACCCGAACCGGCGTGAAGACTTCCACCGTCTCGCGCTACATCACCGAACTCGAACGCGATCTCGGCATCGCGCTCTTCAACCGTTCGACGCGCGGGCTGGTGCTGACCGAAGGCGGCCGGGTATTTCGCGAGCGCGCGGTCGCGGTGATCCGCGGCCTCGACGATGCGCGCGAAACGGCCGCGTCGCTGAACCGTTCGCCGCGCGGCGTACTGCGCGTCACGGTCCCGGGTGCGTTCGGCCGCCGCCATGTGATTCCGCATCTGCCGGCGTTCATGGACCGCTATCCGAAGATCGATCTCGACGTGCTCGTGACCGACGACGTCGTCAACATCATCGACGCAGGTATCGACCTCGCGATACGGATCGGCGCGCTGCCCGACTCGCAGCTGATGGCGCGCAAGCTCGCTGAACATCGACGCATCGTCTGCGCGAGCCCGGCGTACGTCGCGAACCACGGCGCGCCGGCGACGCCCGACGCCTTGGCGAGCCACGCCGCGCTGCGTTTCGCGATCGGCGCCGACGATCGCTGGTGGCTGGTCGACCGCCGGACGACGCACGAGCCGGAGCCCGTGGGCGTGACGCTGCAAGGGCGCGTGCGCATTAACGACACCGATGCGCTGCTCGACCTCGCGATCGGCGGACGGGGCATTGCGCTGTTGCCGTCGTGGGCCGCCGCCGACGCGCTGCGCGAAGGTCTGCTGGTTCATTTGCTGCCGGGCTGGGAAGCGCTGCCATCGAAAGCGGCGCCCGCCGTCTGGGCCGTTTATCCGCCGAAAAAGACCGTGTCGTCGAAAGTGCGCGCGTTCATCGACTTCTTTGCGACGGCGCTCGGCGACGCGGCGTAGCGGCGGCGCGCAGGCGCGTCAGGTCGGCGTGACGGGATCGGCAGTGCCGGGCGACGCGCGGCCGACGCAGCCGGTATCCACGCACACGCATCGCCCTTCGACGCGCCGATTCGGCGTACGGGCGACCGCGTAAACGCACGCGTTCCCGACAGCCTGCTTTCAGACGGGCGAGCGACTCGCCGCCGGCAGGCGGCCTGCGGCATTGCTTGTTACTTCGTATTACCCTTCCAACCGGCCCGGGCCGGCGCCGTAGCCCCGAGGCCGCAAGCACGGCCACGCGCCACGGCCGGGCGCCGTACGCCGCGCCGATGACGTTTACTTACATTCGGAAAAACCTGTCGTCGTGCGAACCGTCAGAATTCGTTCACGCCCTTTCGCTCGACACACGACATTCGATGAAACCGATTCTTTTGCGTGACAAAGCCGGCACTCGCCGCCTTCCCCTCCGGCTCGTTGCGGGCGCAACCTTGATCGCCGCCTGTCTCGCCGATATCGCACCGGCTTCGGCGCAGATGGTGGTGCTCGCGCCGCCGGCGCCGGTCTATGAAGCCGCGCCGCCGCCGCGCGTCGGCTACGCGTGGCAGGCCGGCTACTGGGGCTGGCAGTACGGACGCTACGTGTGGGTGCCGGGCCACTGGGTCGCGGTCGCGCGCGGCGCGGCCGTCACGCCGCCGCCCGCGGCGGCGCCCGTCGCGCAGGTCATCCGGCTTTCGGCGGATGCGCTGTTCCCGTTCGATCGCGGCAGCGTCGCCGACGTGTTGCCGGGCGGCCGCGCCGACATACGCGAAATCGCGGCGAAGCTGAACGCGGTGCGCTTCCGGCGCATCGAAGTGCGCGGCTACACCGACCGTCTGGGTTCCGCGTCATACAACCTCCAACTGTCGCAACGTCGCGCGGAGGCGGTGAAGGCACTGCTCGTCCAGGCCGGGATTCCCGCCGGTCGAATCGATGCGCGCGGCCTCGGCATGCAGGATCCGATCACGCACTGTTCGGACAACCAGCCGCACGACAGACTCGTCGCGTGCCTGCAACCCGATCGCCGCGTCGAGATCGTCACGTATGGGCGCACGGCACGGGCATTCCGCTAGCCCGCGCCGGCGCGAACTCACATCCTGCGGACGAACACGGATTTCGCGCTCATCGCACCGAGCCGTCGATCCACAGTCTGTGTCGTCGTCCACGTCGACGAGGCGGATGTTCCGGGCCCTTCAGCTTCAGGTCGTTGATGACGCGGTGACGGTGTCGCCGTCGTGCCGCGGGTTGTCCGTCGAACCGCAATAGAGTCGCGCCGCCGTGGCAGGCGCTGCCGCGGCGGCGGTCGTGCACTCATTCGTGAATCTTCCCGGCTGGCCGGATCGCCATCGGGGACAGCAGGGCGGCCGCTTATCGACGCAGCCGCGTACCGACCGTGCTCTTCGTCTTGTAGGTCACGCCATGTTGCTCCAGGTATTCGCGGATCAATTGCCGTACGACCTGCGAAGGCGTCAGATCCTGGGCGGCGCAAAGTTCCTCGAAAGCCGCCTTCTTCGCGGGATCGATCAGTATCGTCAGTCGTGCGCTTTTGGTTTCCATGACGCGGGGCTTTACGGTTCGGATATGTTAATCAAATTATAATCCATCCCCCCGGTCCGACACCAACTCGATGCCCGCTTCCATTCCCGCGCGCATCAGAAATTCGCGCAGCAACGGATTCCAGCCGGCCTGCGGCAGCGCAAACACCGCGGTATCGCGGCGCTTCATCCGTCGATCGAAGCGCATCGCCCGCAGCAGCCGGGCCGGCAACGCGTCCTTGAAGAAACGGCCGCTGTCGTCGAGCATCAGGCAGGGCTTCTGCCGATAGCGCGCCGCCATGACCGAAAGCGCATCCTGCACATGGCGCGCGGACTCCGCCGGATACACGAACACCACATTGATGCCCCGCCGGTCGAGCCAGTCGCACGACGTCGCGAAGCGGTCGAGCATCTGAAAGCCCCGCCCGCTCGCACGGCCCACGCCGACCGCCACCAGACCGCACTCGCCGCTTGCATCGCGCAGTAGCAGACGCCGGTGGTCGTGAGTCAGCAATGGCACATCCACGTCGATCATCCGAAACCCCTTGCGCGCAACCTCGTCCGCCGAAGCCGTATTGTCTGATGCTAATGAAATGTGCATCGTATGTAAACGCCCGGGATTCGACCGGATGATGCGGGCGGATGGCGTCCAGCCGTGCGATCCGATCTGGAAACGCCGAAACAGTTCTGATAGCATGTTAATGTTGTTAACATACTGTGTTAACCGTATGCGCTCCGTATGCACCGCGCCGGACGCGAGCCGCATGCGACCGACTGAGCCCCCCGGAGAATCCGCCCCGATGGAACCTCGCCTCGTGATCCAGCTCGTGCTATGCGTCGTCGCCGGCTGGCTCGTGACCGGCGTCGCGGGACTCGTGTGGCTGCGCCGCACGCGGGCCGTCGCCCACGGCCTTTTTCCGGCCGGCGCGTTGCTCGGCCTGCTGCTGACCGGACTCGGCATCGCCGCGCTGGGCGGCCCAGCGCCCGCCCAAACGGTCGTGCTGCCGGTCGGCCTGCCGGGCTTGCCGGTCCATCTGCGGCTCGACGCGCTTTCCGCCTACTTCATCGCCGTGCTCGGCATGGTGAGCACCGGCGTGAGCGCGTTCTCGGCCGGCTATTTCCGCCACGGCGAAGGCACGCCGCCGGGCCTGCTGTGCTTCGGCTATCACGTCTGCGTCGCGAGCCTCGCGCTCGTGCTGCTCGCCGACGATGCGTACAGCTTCCTCGTCGCCTGGGAAGCGCTGACGATCTCCGCCGCGTTCCTCGTGATGAGCAACGACCGGATCGCGGACATCCGCGGCGCGGCGTTCCTGTACTTCCTGATCTCGCACGTCGGCGCGCTCGCGCTGCTGCTGTCGTTCGGGCTGATGCAGGGCGGCAGCGGCGACTACACGTTCGCCGCGATGCGCGCGCAGCACCTCGCGCCGTTCGGCGCGTCGGTCGCGTTCGTGCTCGCGCTGGTCGGCTTCGGCGCGAAGGCGGGGCTCTTTCCGCTGCACGTGTGGTTGCCCGACGCGCATCCGGCCGCGCCGTCGCCGGTATCCGCGCTGATGAGCGGCTTCGTGCTGAAGGCCGGCCTTTACGGGATGCTGCGCACGGTTTTCGACCTGCTGCATCTGCAGATCGCGTGGTGGGGCGTGCTGATGCTCGCGCTGGGCCTCTTCACCGCGCTGTCCGGGGTCGTGTTCAGCGCGATCCAGTCGGACATGAAGCGGCTGCTCGCGTATTCGTCGATCGACAACATCGGGCTGATGTTCGTGAGCCTCGGGCTCGCCGTGCTGTTCCGCGCGTTCGGCATGAACGGCCTCGCGGCGCTCGCGCTGACCGCGCTGCTCTACCAGATCGCGAGCCATGCGGCGTTCAAGAGCCTGCTGTTCGTCGGCACCGGCGCCGTGCTGCACGCGACCGGCGAGCGCAATCTCGGCCGCCTCGGCGGCCTGATTCACCGGATGCCGTGGACCGCCTGGACCGTGCTCGCCGCCGTGCTTGCGTGCTCCGGCCTGCCGCCGCTGTCGGGCTTCGTGTCCGAATGGCTGCTGCTGCAGAGCTTCCTGTTCACGCCCGGCCTGCCGGATTCGTTCCTCAACATGGCGATTCCGCTGATCGCCGCGCTGATCGCGCTCGTCGCGGCGCTGGCCGGCTACACGATGGTCAAGTTTTTCGGCATCGTCTTTCTCGGCCAGCCGCGCGAAGCGTCGCTCGCGCATGCCCGCGATGCGGGCGCCTGGGAACGCGCCGGTTTTGTCTGGTTCGTCGCGGTCACGCTGCTGCTCGGCCTGCTGCCGGTGCAGATCGTCGGCGCGCTGACGCCGGCGGTGCGGCAACTGGCCGGTGCCGACCTGCGCGCCGCGCTCGCCGCGGGCGGCTGGCTGCTGCTCGCACCCACCGGCATCGATCGCGCAAGCTACCTGCCCGCGCTGTTTCTCGCGTTCCTCGTCGGCTGCTGCACGCTCGCGTTCGTGCTGGTGCGCCGCGTCTATCACGGCCGGCTGCGGCGCGCGGCGCCGTGGGCGTGCGGCCATCCGTTCGTGAACGCGCGGATGCAGGACACGGCCGAGGGGTTCGGCCAGCCGATCCGCGAGATTTTCGCGCCGTTCTTCCGTATCGAGCGCCACCTGCCGTCGCCGTTCGACGCGCAGCCGACCTACCGCGTCGTCGTCACCGACCGCACGTGGACGTGGCTCTACGCGCCGCTCGCGCGCGGCGTGACACGTGCCGGCGCGCTCGTCGCGCGGCTCTACGCTGCCCGCATCGCCGTCTGTCTGACGTACAGCTTTTTCACGCTGATCGTCCTGCTCGTGCTGGTGCGCCGATGATCACGCTGTCCGGCGTGCTGTCGCAGGGGCTCGAAATTCTGGTCGCGCTCGCCGCCGCGCCGCTGTTGTCGGGCTGGGTCGCGATCTGCCGCGCGCGTTTGCAGGGCCGGCGCGGGCCGGATCTGTGGCAGCCGTACCGTACGCTGCACAAACTGTTCAGCAAGGAATCGGTCGTCGCGTTGCAGGCGAGCCCGCTCGCGCGCGTCGCGCCGTATGCGATGTGGGGTGCGATGACGCTCGCGTGCGCGATCGTGCCGACGCTGTCCACCGACCTGCCGCTCTCGCCGGCCGCCGACGCGATCGCGCTCGTCGGACTGTTCGCGCTGGCGCGCGTGACGATTTCGCTCGCCGCGATGGACACCGGCACCGCGTTCGGCACGCTCGGCGCGCGGCGCGAGATGCTGGTCGGCTTTCTGGCCGAGCCCGCGTTGCTGATGGTGCTGTTTTGCGCGTCGCTGATCACGCAGTCCACCGGGCTCACGCGCATCGTCGCGACGCTGAGCCACGGTCCGCTCGCGATCTACCCGAGCCTCGCGTTCGCGGGCATTGCGTTCGCGATGGTGTCGCTCGCGGAAAACGCGCGCCTGCCGGTCGACAATCCGGCGACGCACCTCGAACTGACGATGATCCACGAGGCGCTCGTCCTCGAATATTCGGGCCGCCACCTCGGGCTGATCGAATGGGCGTCGAGCCTGAAGCTGTTCGCGTATTCGTGCATCGGGCTCGCGCTGTTCGTGCCGTGGGGCATCGCCGAAGCGGGCAATCCGCTCGCGCTGCTGCTCGCGGTGCCGGTGCTGTTCGTGAAGCTGCTGGCGGGCGGCGCGTTGCTCGCACTCGTCGAAACGCTGAACGCGAAAATGCGCCTTTTCCGTGTGCCCGAGTTCCTCGCGAGCGCGTATCTGCTCGCGGTGATCGGCATGCTCGTCCATTTCCTGCCGGGGGCGTGAATGCACGGGCTCGCCACGCAGATCGTCAACCTGCTCGCCGCGATCCTGCTGCTGATCTCGTTCGCAATGCTGAGCCAGCGCCGCATGCTCGCGCTGATCCATCTGTACACGCTACAGGGCGTCGCGCTCGTGCTCGCGAACCTCGTGCTCGGCTTCGTCACCGCGGACACGCATCTGTACCTGTCCGCCGCGCTGACGCTGGTGCTCAAGGTCGCGCTGATTCCGTGGATTCTCTACCGGCTCGTGCGGCACCTGCGGATCACCGGCGACGTCGAATCGCTGCTGAACATTCCGGCCACGCTGCTGACGGGCATCGTGCTCGTCGTCGTCGCGTTCAACGTGGCGCTGCCGGTCACGCAGTTCGCGGCGTCCGCCGCGCGCGGCACGCTCGGCATCGCGCTCGCGTGCGTGCTGCTGTCGTTGATGATGATGATCACGCGCGCGAAGGCGATCTCGCAGGTGATCGGCTTTCTGTCGATGGAAAACGCGCTGTTCTTCGCGGCGGCCGCCGCGACCGACGGCATGCCGATGATCGTCGAACTCGGCGTCGGGCTCGACGTGCTCGTCGGCATCCTGATTCTCGGCGTGTTCATGTTCCAGATCCGCAGCCAGTTCGACCACCTCGACATCCGTCACCTCGCGGAGCGCCGCGATGACTAGCGCGTGGATCGTCGCGGCCGTGCTCGGCCTGCCGCTCGCCGCGAGCGCGAGCCTCGCGCTCGCGGGCGCGCGGCGCATCGCGCCGGACCTGAACGCCGCGTTCAGCCTGCTCACGCTCGGCGCCGCGCTGCTGCTCGCGCAGCGCACGCTCGCGCACGGCGCGGGGTTCGTGTTCGGCCATGCGTTCTTCGTCGATCCGTTCAACGTACTGCTGGTCGCGCTGACCGCGTTCGTCGGCTGGACGACGGCGCTGTTCTCGAAGCCGTACATGCGCACCGAGCGCGACCGCGGCCGCATGAACGCGAGTCGCATGCGGCTTTACCACGCGATGTACCCGCTTTTCGTGTTCGCGATGCTGCTCGCGCTGCTGACCAACAACCTGGGCGTGCTATGGGTCGCGATGGAAGCCGCGACGCTCGCGACGGTGCTGCTGGTGTCGGTCTATCGGACCGCGGCCGGCTTCGAGGCCGCGTGGAAATATTTCATTGTGTGCGGCGTCGGCATCGCGCAGGCGCTGTTCGGCACGATCCTGCTCTATCTGGCCGCGAGCCGCGTGCCGGGCGGCGGCGGCAGCGACGCGCTGCTGCTCAGCAACCTGATTTCCGCGAGAGCGAGCCTCGATCCGACCATCGTATCGCTCGCGTTCGTGTTCCTGCTGATCGGCTACGGCACCAAGGTCGGTCTCGTGCCGATGCATGGCTGGCTGCCGGACGCGCACGCCGAGGGCCCGACGCCGATCTCGGCGGTGCTGTCCGGCCTTTTGCTCAACGTCGCGCTGTATGCGGTGCTGCGCTGCAAGACACTCGCCGACGGCGCGCTGCACAACGGCCTGCCCGGGCGGCTGCTGGTCGGCTTCGGGCTCGTGTCGGTGCTGGTCGCGACGTGCTCGCTGATCCGGCAGACGGACGCGAAGCGTCTGTTGTCGTTCTCGTCGATCGAGCACATGGGCATGATGACGTTCGCGTTCGGCGTCGGCGGCCCCGTCGCGACGTTCGCCGGCCTGCTGCACATGACGCTTCACGCGCTCGTCAAATCGGCGCTGTTCTTCACGGTCGGCCATGCCGCGCAGAAGGCCGGTACCCAGTCGATCGACGGCATACGCGGACTCGTGCGCGTGAGCCCCATGATCGGCTGGGCAATGGTGCTCGGCGCGCTCGCGATTCTCGGCCTGCCGCCGTTCGGCGTATTCGCGAGCGAATTCCTGATCCTGACCTCGGCGATGCACGCGCTGCCGTGGGCCGCGCCGCTTCTGACGGCGGCGCTGGCGGTCGCGTTTGCGGTCATTTTCAGGCGCGTGCAGCAGATGGGATTCGGCGACGCCACCGCACGCCGGCTCGAACACCGGCCGGCGTGGTTGCCGGTGTTCGCGCATCTGGCGATCGCGCTGCTGCTCGGTCTTTACATTCCGCACTGGCTCGATGCGTGGTATCGCGCGGCCGGCGCGGTGCTTGCCGGATGAACCAACGGATGCCGCTCGACGCCCTCCCGTTGCCGGGCCCGGCCCGCCTCGCCGACTGCGCGGACGCGCCGGCCGTGTTTTTCGCCGACGTCGATGCGAACGCATGGCGCCGCATCGCCGGCGCGGTCGCCGCGGGCGCGGGACGGCTGGTCGCGATCTGGGGCGCGCAAGACGACGCGGGCGCGCTCGCGGTCAGCGCCGCGTACGCGCTCGACGACGGCCTGCTGTGGGCGCGGTTACCGCTCGGCGACGCAGTCGGGTACCCGGACCTGTCGGCGCTGTTCCCGCCCGCCGTCCGCATGCAGCGCGCCGTGCGCGATCTGTGCGGACTGCAGGCGGACGGCGCGACGGACGTACGCCCGTGGCTGAACCACGGTAACTGGCCCGCCGACTACTTTGCGCTGCGCAAGCCGGCGACGGGCACCGAGCGCTTCGCGTCGCACGAGGCGGACTACGCGTTCACGCGCGTCGCCGGAGACGGCGTGCACGAAGTCGCGGTCGGGCCGATTCACGCTGGCATCATCGAGCCCGGACACTTTCGCTTTTCCGTCGTCGGCGAAAAGGTGCTGCGGCTCGAAGCACGGCTCGGCTACGCGCATCGCGGCGTCGAGCGACTGTTCGAACGCACGCCCGCGCTCGCCGGCCATCGGGTGGCGGCCAGAATCGCCGGGGACAGCAGCGTCGCGTTTGCGTACGCGTATTGCGTCGCGCTCGAACGCGCGCTCGGCACGACCGTTCCGCCGTGCGCGCAATGGTTGCGCGCGCTGCTTCTTGAGCGAGAGCGCGTCGCCAACCATCTCGGCGACCTCGGCGCGCTCGGCAACGATGCGGGCTTCGCGTTCGGGCTCGCGCAATTCTCGCGGATCAAAGAGGACTGGCTGCGCGAGAACGAACGCGCGTTCGGCCACCGCTATCTGTTCGATGCGATCGCGCCGGGCGGCATCGCGCGCGACCTCGACCGCGATTGCGCCGACGCGATGCGCGCGCAGTGCGACCGCGTCGGGCGCGACGTGCGTTCGCTGCGGCGGATCTACGACGATCACGCGGGATTGCAGGACCGCTTCGCGAAAACCGGCGTCCTTGCGCCGTCGATGGCGGCCCGGCTCGGCGTATGCGGCCTCGCCGCGCGGGCAAGCGGCGTCGCGATGGACCTGCGGACCGACTACCGGCCGACGCCTTACCGCGAGATCGGTGCACGCCGCAGCGGCGAAGCACACGGCGAAGCACGCGGCGACGTCGCGGCCCGCGTCGCGCTGCGCTTCGACGAGATCGACGAATCGCTCCGGCAGATTCGCGCGATCCTCGCCGACGCGCCGCAGGGCGACGTCGCGGTGCAACCCGGCATCGGCCGCGCGCCGTCGCGCGGTGTGGGATGGGTCGAAGGCTGGCGCGGCGACGTGCTGGTCGCGCTCGAAACCCGTGCGGACGGCACGCTCGCGCGCTGCCATTGCCACGATCCGTCGTGGCGCAACTGGCCCGCGCTCGAAGTCGCGATCATCGGCAACATCGTCGCGGACTTCCCGTTGATCAACAAATCGTTCAACCTGTGTTACGCGGGGCACGACCTGTGACGTGGCAACTTCTGAAGCGCATCGCCGGCGCCCGCGCGCCGGACGAGCCGATCCCGTCCGCTGCCGACGACTGGCGCACCGAAGCGCAACGGCTGCACCAGCACCTCCTCGACCTGCTCGGCCGCGCGCTGAACATCCGGCAGATCGACGCGGGCTCGTGCAACGGCTGCGAACTCGAAATTCACGCGCTCGACAATCCGTACTACAACATCGAGGGGCTCGGCATCCGCTTCGTCGCGAGCCCGCGGCACGCGGACCTGCTGCTCGTGACGGGCCCGCTCGCGCTGAACATGCGCGAAGCGGTACGGCTCGCGTACGACGCGACGCCGGCGCCGAAACTGGTCGTGGCCGCCGGCGAATGCGCATGTACCGGCGGCCTCTTCACGGACAGCTACGCCGTGTGCGGGCCGGTGTCGGACCTGCTTCCGGTCGACGTGCAGATTCCCGGATGCCCGCCGTCGCCGGTCGAACTGCTCACAGGCATCCTGACGGCGGTCCGGCGCACGGCGCGCTAGCTGCTCGCTGCCGCGCAGCCGCCGGGCTCACTTCGCCGCGCCGACCAGTGTGAACGCATCGAACGTCGGATCGATCGGCGTGTGATGCATATGCGTGACGGCCTCGGAAACGAGCGGCTCGCAAGCGTTGTAATCCGAGCCGATGCTGTCGGCGTGCGCCTGCGGAAAGTTGACGGCGACGACCTTGCCACCCCAGCGGTCCACGGTCGCCGTCATGCTGCACTTGCCGGCGCCGCCCACTTTCAGGTCGAGCACGAGCAGCGTCATGTCGAGCGCCGTATCCGAGTTGCTGAAGTTCCACTGGACGACCATGCTGTCGTCCGGACCACCGGTATTCACGACCTTCATCGTCTTGTCCGGAATCCCGACCGATTGCAGAAGATCGACGATATTCGAGCCGACCAGTTCGCCGTGCGATTCGCGGGCCTCGTGCATGCGGTAGGTCGCGCAGCCCGACAGCAGCGTGAAGATAACGGGGACCATCAACGTTGCCTTGCGCAAAACGATTCCTCCGGTAGCGCGCATCGCGGATGCGCTGTGACAGGAACGACGAACGCGACGGCCTTTTGTAAGGGGCCGGCGGCGCGCGCGTCTTTCCTGACCGATCGCGCAAAACGCAGATAGTTCCGGCAAACGTCGTGCCGCGGGCCGCGGCTTCGCGCGGCCGGGGACGAAGACGAAGCGCTACAGCGTCTCCTCGTAGCGACAGTTGACCAGCAATTCCGCGATGCTCGCGGTATTCGGCAGCGCGATCGTATCGGCGACGAGCCGTGCGAGGTCCGCCGGCTGCGTCATCGCGGCCGGTTCGAGATCGGCGAGGCCCGCCGCCATGTCGGTATTGACGAATCCCGGGCAGATCGCCGTCGCGCGCACGCCGTCGTCCCATCCGGCGCGGCGCACCGCGTGCGCGAGCGCGACCATCGCATGCTTCGACATCTGATAGCCGACGTTGAGATTCTTCACCCGCTTGCCCGACAGCGACGCAAGCTGCACGAAGCGCCCGCTGCCGGCGCGCCGCAAATGCGGCAGCGCGGCCTGCACGAGCCGAAACGGCGCGTGCACGTTGATGTCGAATGTTTGCGCGAGCAATTCGTCGGTGCCGTTGTCGAAGTCGATCATCGTGCAGATGCCCGCGTTGCTGACGAGCACGTCGAGCCGCCCGTAACGATCGAGCGTCGCGTCGACCCACGTGCGCGCCGACTGTCTGTCGCGCGCCTCGTAGCGGTGAACGAGCGCGTCGGGCGCGTCGTCGAACGCGCGCGGCGCGCGCATGCCGAGCGACAGCCGGTAGCCGCGCCGTGCCAGTTCGCGCGCAATCGCCGTGCCGATGCCGCGATTCGCGCCCGATATCATTGCCACCTTGTCCATCGCCGTTTCCCCATCAGAAGCCTGCGTCGATCGTGATCTTCGTGCCGTCGCTGAAGCGGCTCAGACGAAACGCGTGCGGATCGACGAGCGGCGTGTCGTTGCAGACGAGGTCCGCCATCAGCCTGCCTGCGCCCGGGCCGATGCCGAAGCCGTGCCCGGAAAATCCGGTGCCGATGAAAAGCCCGGGCACGCGCGCGACGGCAGAGATGACGGGAATCGCGTCCGGCGTGACGTCGATATAGCCGGCCCAGCGCTGCGCGATCCGCGCGTGCGCCAGTTGCGGAAAGGCCGCGACGAACGCATCGAAACCCTTGTCCACATACGGCATGACCGGATCGGGATCGAGCGTGCGCACGGTTTCGAAAAGCGTCGGCTGATCGAGCGCCCAATGGCGGGGACGCTTCAGCTCGTCGAAGAAGCGTTTGCCGACCCGCAGGTGCAGCGATCCGATCTGGCTTTTCAGCGCCTCGACGTATTTGAAGAACAGCCTGAACGCATCGGGCGTCAGGTCCGCGTGGGTGCGCATGCCGTAGGCCACCGTGTAGCCGCCGTCCGCGCGCTTGCGGAACGCGAATTCGCCGTTGTTCGTGCTGCACGTCGGGCCGCCTTCGAGCGGCTCCGTGCGCAGTACCGACGCGCGCGTCAGCAACTGCGGCAGATCCACGTCGAGATTGCCGCAAAAGTAGCGGGTCCACGCGCCGCCCGCGACGACGACGGCGCCGCAGCGGATCGTGCCGTGTTCGGTGACGACGGCGCTCGCCTGTCCGCCGCTCGTCTCCACGCCGCGGACCGCGCACGGCGTCAGCACGCTGACGCCGCGCCGGCGCAACGCGTTGGCGATCGCGGGCGCCGCTTTTTGCGGTTCGGCGCGCGCATCGCCGGGCGTAAAAATGCCGGCCTTGAAGGTCTCTTTCGAGCCGGGAAGCAATGCCGCGATCTGGCCGCTGTCCACTTCGCGCGTGTCGAACGCATCGCCGGCGATCTGCCGCGCGCGCGCGAGCCAGTGACGGTGCTCGTCGATCGTCGCGTCGTCGTTCGACACATAGAGAATGCCGCACGGGTTGAAGCCCGTTTCGATGCCGAGCTTCGCATCGAGCGTGCGCCAGATCTTCAGGCTTTCGATGCTGAGCAGCAGCTCGCGCGGATCGCGCCGGGTCACGCGCACCCAGCCCCAGTTGCGGCTCGACTGTTCGCCGGCGATGTGCCCTTTCTCGCACAGCGCCACCTTGAGCCCCTTCTCGCTGAGGGAAAGCGCCGTGGATACGCCGATGATGCCGCCGCCGATCACGGCGACGTCGACGCGTTCGGGCAGGCGGATGTCGTCGGCGACGACGTCGACTTTCGGTCCCATGTTCGCCCTATCGGTGTGAGGAGTTCAGTGACGCCGCTCGGCGAGAGCGGCCGTGGTCTGCGAGTGCAGCGCTTCCTCGCGGCGCACGCCGCGCGGCGCGCGGGTCGCGCGCCTGTCGTGGCGCGCACCCGGATTGCTGTAGCGATTGGTCCAGCGGTCGATATGGTTGATCGCGTGCGTGAGCGGCACGGTGATCAGCAGATATACGCCCCCCGCCGCGACGAGCGGCGACAGGTTCGCGGTATTCACTGCCGCGTTCTGGCCGATCGTGAACAGGTCGCGCTGCGAAGTCAGCAGCCCGAGAAAATAGACGAGACTCGAATCCTTGACGATCGAAATGAACTGGTTCGCGAGCGCGGGCAGGATGCGCCGCACGCCCTGCGGCACGATCACGTGGCGCATGCTGCTCCAGTACGTCATGCCGAGCGCCTGGCACGCATACATCTGACCGCGCCCGACGCTCTGGATGCCCGAGCGGAAAATCTCGGCGATATACGCGGACGAAATCAGCGCGAGCGCGACGATCGCGAGCGGGTACGGGTTCGGCCCGAACAGCGCGAGTCCGGCGGGCGCGAGTCCCTGGCCGACGACCAGGATCACCAGCGCGGCGGGCAAGCCGCGAAACACGTCGATGAACGTCTGCGCCGGCCACGTCAGCCAGCGCGTGTTCGACACCGCGCACAGCGCGAGCAGCATGCCGGCCACGATGCCGAGCACGGTCGAGAACATCGACAGCACGAGCGTGTTGACGAGGCCGGTGCCGAGCAGCGCCGGCAGGGAGCCGAGCAGAAGCGGCCAGTCGAGAAAGTTCTGCAAGAAGGCATCCATGTGCGCTCTCCTGAGTCGTGTCCGACAACGGGTGACGAAACGACGAAAACGGCCATGCGCGCGACGCGCGCTCAGGTGCCGGACTTCATCGCATACGGCGGCAGCGCGGCGGGCTTCGGATAGCCGGGGTGGAACTGCGTATAGAGCTTCATCCACGTGCCGTCCGCGACCAGTTCGTCGAGGGTCTTGTTCAGCGCGGTCTCCAGCCGGGTGTTGCCCTTGCGGACCGGAAAGCCGGCCGGCAGGTTGACCGCGGAAATATCGAGCTTGTCGGCGATGTGCGCGTCAGGGTACTTGCTTTTCAGGCCCTCGACCAGCGTCTTGTCGACGAAGTAGCCGTCGATATACTTGTTGCGCAGCGCGAGGAAGCCCGCGTTCAGATTCGGAAAGCGCACGATCTGCGCGCCGGGCAGATAGCTGGCGGAATACGTGTCCTCGATGGTGCCCTGCACGACGCCGATGCGCTTGCCCTTCACCGAAGCGGCGTCGCTCGTGATACCGCCTTCGCCGGGCAGCGTGGCGACGCTCAGGAGTCCGGTCAGATACCCTTCGGAGAAGTCGACCATCTTGAGCCGGTCTTTCGTGATCGAGATCGAGCCGGCGGCCATGTCGATCTGGCGGTTCGCGACGCTCGGCAACAGCCCGGCGAAGTCCTGCGCGCGAAACTCGGCGCTCAGGCCCAGCTTCGCGGCGATCGCGCGGATCAGTTCGACGTCGAAGCCCGTCATCCTGCCGTTGTCGACGTACGAATACGGCTTGTTGTTCGCGTCCACCCCGGCGATGATTTTCCCCGGCGTCAGCGTGCCGATGTCCTGCGCGTGCGCGACCGTTACCGCCGCGACGCACAGCGACGCCGCGATCGCGAGATGACGTGCAAATCGAAATAGCTGCATTTCAAGCTCCCTGGGTGAGAATGCGGTAGGAAAGGCAGAACCGTCGCATGACAAAAAAAGCGGGTGAAGGTTGCGCCGCACGGCGAGCGGCGCGACGCGTTCGACGTGTCGGGTTATCATGCCGACCCGCGCGGTCACCATACAATTGCGACACGTCCTGCGGCTCGATCATCGAGGCTCCCTGCCGCCGTGGCGGCGAACCGATGCGGGCTCACGACAGCGCGGCCCGCACGCGGCCGCGCCACAGATCGTCGATACGGTATAACGCGCTGCCGAGCGGCACTGCGACGCGATTCGCGAGGCTCGCGCGCGACAGCGGAAACGCGCCTTCGCCGAACGCGCCGGCGTCGCGCTCGATGCCGAGCATCTGCTTCGCGACGCGATGCCCGAGGTAGGTCATCAACGCCACGCCGTTGCCGTTGCAGCCGAGCGCATAGTGCACGCCGTCGTGCTCGCCGACGTGAGCGAGCTTGTCGCCGGTCATCGCGACGTAGCCTTTCCATGCATGCGTGATGCGTACGTCGCGCAGCCCGGGCCATAGCTGTACGAGTTTCGCGTACAGGCGACGCGCCGCCTCGCGCTCGTCGATCTCACGCAGCGCGGGCCGTGAGCCGAAGATCATGCGCGTGCCGTCCGGCGACGGACGCGTGTAGAACAGGTTGCGTTTCGAATCGCTGATCATCCGGCGGCCCGGATTCAGCGCGTTCATCAAGCCTTCGGGCAGCGCTTCGGTCGCGATCTGATAGCTCGCGACCGGCAGCACGCGATGCGCGAAAAACGGCAGCAGCGAGCCGGTATAGCCGTTGGTCGCGACGAGCACGTGCCGCGCTTCGAGCGCACCGCGCGCGGTATGCACGCGCAGACGGCTGCCGTCGTTCGACGCGCGGCCCAGCCGCTCGATACGCTGTACCGCCGCATGCGAGTGCAGCGTCGCGCCGCGGCGGCGGGCCAGGTCGCGCAGCGCGCGATGGTATTTCGCGGTATGCAGGCCGCCATAGTCGTCGACGAGCAGTCCGCCATAGTAGTAGTCGGAGCCGACGATCGCGCGCTGGGCGTCGCGCTCGATCATGTGCACCGTCACGCCCGTTTTCTCGCGCAGCAGTTCGCCGTGGCGCCGCAGCACGTCGAAATGCGCGGGCGTGTACGCGCCGAAAAAACGTCCGCTGATGTGCAGGTCCGCGTCGAGCGCTTCGTCGGCGACGATGCGCTTCAGGTACTCGAAGCTCGCCATCGATTCGCGCATGAGCCGGGTCAGCCGTTCCGCGGACACGCCGCGTATCGCGTCGGTCAGCGCGAGCTTCTGGCCGCCGGAGACCATGCCGCCGCTGCGCGTGCTGCCGCCCGCGCCGATTTCGGCGGCGTCGAGCACCGCGACGCGCGCGCCATGGCGCGCGGCTTCGGCGGCCGCCGACAGCCCGCAATAGCCGCTGCCGACGATCGCGACATCGACCTCGCGAGGCAGCGGCGCGCGCGCGGCTTCGGGCGGCGCGGCGTCCCACCAGTACGGCTCGCAGCGAAACGATTGATGGAACAGCAGGCTGTCAGCGCGCATGGACTCGACCCGTTTGCCCGGTTGCAGGCCAGTCTAGGTGCCGGCAGGTCATCCGGCAAATAGCGACAAAAACGCGTTCCATTCATTTCTGATATGGCAAGCTGACGCCGTGGCTGCGATCAAACGAATGGAGAAACGATGAACCTGAGGCAGATCGAAGCGTTCCGGCTGGTCATGCTGCGCGGGTCGATGACCGCCGCCGCCGAGGAACTCGGCACGTCACAGCCCAGCGTCAGCCGGCTGATTGCAGAACTCGAAGCGTCGACGGGGCTCGCGCTGTTCGTGCGCAACGGCGGACGTATTCGCGCGACCGATGCGGGTAGCGCGTTCTACCGCGAAGTGGATCGCAGCTTCGTCGGTCTCGAAAAGCTGCATCATTCGGCGCGCGAAATCCTGCAACTCGGCAGCGGCCGCCTGCGCATCGTCGCGGCGCCGGTGCTCGCGCTGTCGTTTCTGCCGGCGGTGATCGCGCGCTTCGCCGACGCGCATCCACGGGTCGCGATTTCGCTCGAAATGCGCAGCGAGAGCACGATTCAGCGCTGGGTGTCGTCCGGGCACTGCGATGTGGGCTTCGGGACCGCGACGCCCGATGCGTTCGGCGTCACGAGCGCTGAACTGTATCGGCTGGCGGGCGTCTGCGCGTTGCCGGCCGGCCATGCGCTCGTGCGGCGCAAACGGCTGCGCGCCGGCGATCTTCGTCACGAGCGTCTGATCCTGCCGTCCTACGCCGACGACACCCGCTCGGCGATCGACCGCGCGCTGCAGCCCGCCGGCGCGAATCAGGTGCCCGCGATAGAGACGCCGTACGGCGCAACCATTTGCGCGCTGGTGTCGCGAGGCGTCGGCGTCGGGATCGTGAACCCGCTCGCGACGCTCGACACCGATCCGCGCCGGATCGTGTTTCGTCCGTTCGTGCCGGCCATCGTGTTTCGCGGCTTCGTGCTGCATCCGCAGTCGCAGCGCAACAATCCGGTCGTGGACGCGTTCGTCGAACGGGTGACCGACAGCATGGCCCGCGAAGTGGCCGCGCTGAATCCGTGAGCGCGCAACCGCCTGCGCGTGTCACCGTAACAACGTCTTACATTCTGCGAACGGCCGTTGCGGCTACAATCCGACGAGGCTAACAACGGAGAACGCCCAGATCATGCGCAACATTCTTTTCGTCGCAGCGGCGACTGCACTGATGGGTTCGATGCTCGGCGGCTGCGTGCCTTATGGCCCGGGTTACGGCGGCCCGGCGTACGCGGCGGGTCCGTCGGCTTCGGTCAGCATCGGCTGGCATGGCGACAACTACTGGGACGGCCACCGCTACTGGGCGCGTCGCGACTGGGAAGCGCACCATCCGGAGCAACGCGGCCGGCCCGACTATCGCGGCCATGACCACGGCCACGACGATCACGACGACCACCGTTACTGATCGACACGACGACGGCGGTTCGACGTCGCCTCGACGCACGCCGAACCGCCGGTCGCTTCGCTTCGCAAGCCCTACCAGCGGTCGCGCATCACCGCGGCCGCAAAGTCGAGCGCGGGCGTGACGACGCCGATCGCGCCCGCCATCGCGAGAAACCCGTGAAGCTGGTCATTGAAGTGCAGCTCGGTGACCGCCACGCCGGCGTCATCGAGCCTTCGCGCGTACGCGCGGCCTTCTTCGCACAGCGGATCGTGCGAGCAGGTCACGACCAGCGCGGGCGGCACGCCGGCAAGCTCGCGCGCGACGAGCGGCGATGCTCGCCAGTCCGAACGATCCGCCGCGTCGGGTGCGTAGTGATCGATGAAATAGCGCATCGTCGCGGCGCTCAGCGGCACGCCGCCCGTCACGCGTTCGTAGCCGGGACTGTTCATCGACAGGTCGACCACCGGGTAGAGCAGCATCTGAAAGACCACGTGCGGCGCGTCGCCGTCGCGTCCCATCAACGCCAGCACCGCGGCCAGGTTGCCGCCCGCGCTATCGCCGCCGACTGCGATCCGCGAGCGGTCGATCGTCAGCGCGGCCGCGTGCTCCGCCACATACGTCAACGCCGCCGCGCAGTCGTCGAGCGCCGCCGGAAACGGATGTTCGGGCGCCCGCCGGTAGTGGACGGCGACCACCGCGCCGCCCGACGCGTTCGCGAGTCGCCGGCACACCGCGTCGTGCGAGTCGAGGTCGCCGAGCATCCAGCCGCCGCCGTGCAGATACAGCAGACACGGCAGCACCGCGTCCGGCGCCGCGCCGGCGGGCCGGTACAGCCGCATCGGCACGGTGCCCGCGCGGCCTTGCGCGCTCAGTTCACGCGTCGCCGCCACCGGCTCCGGCGGCGGCAGCACGGCCGCGCGGGCGGCGTCGTAGCTGGCCCGCGCGTCGGCGGGCGACTGCGCCTGAAACGGCAAACGCCCGGCCGCTTCGATCGCGTCGAGCAGCGCCGTCACATCGGGATGCATGACCGGCATCTCATTTCTCCTTCGAAAACCGTGGCGACCGGCACGAATGGCGGACTTCACGAAATCGCGAAGCCGTCGTAGCGACGCGCGGCGACGTCTTCGCATATCCGCGCGTAATGGGCCATGCCGCCCGCGTACGGCATGAACACTTTCGGCTTGCCCGGCACGTTCGCACCGAGATACCACGAACTGGCCGCCATCGGCAGCAAGGTGCGCCCGGCCGCTTCGTTCACGTGCCGAGCCCATTGCTCGGCCGCTTGCGGCGTTGCCTCGATGCGCGACGCGCCGGTCTCGCGTAGATGCGCGATGCACGCGCTAATCCATTCGACGTGCTGCTCGATCGCGACCGGCATGTTCGTCAACACCGAAGGACTGCCCGGCCCGGTAATCGTGAAGAGATTCGGAAAGCCCGGCGTTTGCAGGCCGAGATAGGTGCGCGGGCCGTCGGCCCAGACATCCTTCAGCGCGATGCCGCCGCGGCCATGCAGATTCAACCCGAAGAGCGGCCCCGTCAACGCGTCGAATCCGGTGGCAAATACGATCACGTCGAGCGCATACGTGCCGGCCGTCGTGCGGATACCCTCTTCGACGATCCGCTCGACCGGCTCCGCCTTGAGGTCGACCAGCGCGACGTTGGCGCGGTTGAACGTTTCGAAGTACCCGGTATCGATCGGCGGCCGCTTGGTCCCGTACAGGTGGTCACGGGGGATCAGTTTCCCGGCGGTCTGCGGATCCTTCACGATCGAGCGGATCTTGTCGCGGATGAATTCGGACGCCGTCTCGTTCGCGTCGCGGTTCGTCAGCAGATCGTTGAACGTCGCGCGAAAACGCAGGCCGCCGCGTTCCCATGCCGCTTCGTAGATGGCCCGGCGCTCGTCCGCCGACACCGCGAGGGCCGAGCGCTCGGGAATGTCGAATGGATGCCCGTTGGTCGTACGGCGCGCCTGGCGCCGCGTCTCGTCCCGATTGCGGGCGATCCACGCCTGTGTCTGTTCGTCGAGCGGACGGTTGCGCGCAGGCACGCTGTAGTTCGCCGTCCGCTGGAATACGGTCAGATGCGCGGCCTGAGCGGCGATGACCGGCGCGGCCTGGATGCCGGTCGAACCGGTGCCGACGAGGCCGACGCGCTTGCCGGCCAGGTCCACGCCGTCATGCGGCCAATGGCCGGTGTGATACCAGTCGCCGCCGAAGTCGTCGAGGCCGGGAATGGCGGGGACGTTCGCAGTAGACAGGCAACCGACCGCCGTGACGAGAAACGTCGAGACGAACCGCCCGCCGTTTGCGGTCTGGACGATCCATTGGTTGGCCGCGTCATCGAAATCGGCGCGCGTGACTTTCGTACCCAGGTCGATATCCGGCCGCAGATCGAGGCGGTCGGCGACGTAGTTCAGATAGCGGCGAATCTCCGCATGCTCCGGGTATCGCTCGGTCCACTGCCAGCCTTCCTGCAGTTCACGCGAAAACGAATAGCAGTAGTAGTGGCTTTCGGAGTCGCAGCGCGCGCCGGGATAGCGGTTCCAGTACCACGTTCCGCCGACGCCGTCCGCAGCTTCGAGCAGGCGCACCGAAAGCCCGAGCCGGTCGCGCAGCAGGTGCAGTTGATAAAGCCCGGAAAAGCCTGCGCCGACGATGACCGCATCGACATGCGTGGGGCCGTTCGCGCCTGCGTTGTGGCTCGTCGCCATAGGTTGTCTCCTGTCTCACTGATACAAGGCGGATGGTCGTTGTATGAAGCAGAAACAGCCGTCGTGTCGACGCGCCGGCGCACAGTATCGCAAGTGCAGTCAGCCCGGGCCGCTCTGCCCTCGCGCCGCCGCGACATCTTCAACGCCGTTTGGCCAACGGACATTCAGTATAGTCGGACGTCGAAAGACGGACGCCGATTCGCCCGTTCGGCTGATTTTCATCGTTGCTCACGGCGGCACGGTATTTAAACAGCACGACCAGGATAACCTGAAAGTCAGCGGGGGAAAGGCATACCGATGAAATCCGCAGTGACGCTGATCGCGGCCTTAGCCGCATTGTCGGGTCACGCGCATGCGGCGCGAGCTTACGACAGCTACGATGCGTTTTACGCATCCCGGCCGGGCGCGTTCTTCGGCGCGCCGCATCCTTGCATCTACCCGGTCTGCTTTCGTCATGCCGGGCCGTGGTGGCGACCAACGATGGCCAGTTCGCGTTGCCGAAGAACCGTTACCTCGTCGATGACGCACTGGAATCTCGTATAGGCTTGCTGGTGTCGTACTACACGTTCGACAATCGGCGCTTTGTCCCGGTCCGCAGCCCGGGCCAACTCCGGCTTCGATTTGCGGATCCGGACATACCGTTTCGATTTTCGATTCAGGATCAGGCCCAGGCGGCCGACTATCGCCGCGTCTCGCCGCTTCGCCAGTCGCACCGGTAACGGACCGACGCCGCCGGACGCCACATGGACGAGACAGACGCAACCCGCGTGCAGCGCCGATCACCCGAACAGATCCGGCGCCGCCTCAGACGCCGGCGGCGCCGGAAACTTTCCGGCACGCACCTGTTCCCGCAGGTCTGCCGGCAACCATGCGTCCTCCAGCTTGCCGAGGCCCTCCTCGATAAGCTGCTGCAGAAAGAACGACTGTTTGTGTCCGCTGGTCTCGGCCAGCAGGCGAAGCCGGCGCTCGACGGCGGGCCCGATGCGGACCGCCACGACTTTCAGCTTGTCCGTACTCTTTTTTCTCGGCAACGTGCGCCCCTTGTCCTGTATCCCGAAGGGGCCGCATTTTAAACCCGAATCGGCCGGCATCGACGCGCTTTTGCTGCCGCTACAGACGAACGCGCGATGCCCTTTGCGCCGCGCCGCGCACCATCAGTTCGACGTCGCGTCGACCCGAACCACTTTCGCGATGATGAATGCCGCGATCACGAGCAGCACCGCGATCACGTAGAGCCCGTTGTTCAGGTTGCCGGTCGTCGTGCGCACCCAGCCGAGCAGCGACGGGCTGAAAAAACCGCCCGTCAGGCCGATACAGTTGATGAGCGCAATGCCGCCGGGCGCGGCCCTCGGCGGCAGCGCCGCCATCGGGATCGACAGCAGGATCGGCATCGCCGCGAACACGGCGACGGTCGCGACGCTGAGCGCCAACAGGGCGAGCGCGAGATGGTGTCCCGCGAACGACAGCAGCACGAGCGCCGCCGCGCCGGCCAGCGAGCAGCCGACCGCGTGCCAGCGCCGCTCGCGCCGACGATCCGAATGGCGCGACAGCAGCACCATGCCGATCGCGCCCGCGCCGTACGGAATCACCGACCACAGACCGATCAGCGATGCGCTGCCGACACCGGTCGCGCGCAGCATCACCGGCATCCAGAACGACACCGCATAGATACCGCAGACGATCGCGAACCACGCGATCGCAATCGCGTAGACGTTCGGATCGCGCAGCGCATGCGAGAAACCGCGCGCATCGTGGGCGCGGCGAGCGCGCGCCTGCGGCAGACGCTCAACGATGGCGCTGCGCTCGGCCGGCGTCAGCCAGCGTGCGCTGTGCGGGCCGTCGGGCAGCAGCACGAGCACCGCGATGCCGAGCGCGACCGTCGGCAGCCCCTGGAGCACGAACAGCCACTGCCAGCCGCGCAGACCGCCGACGCCGTTGGTCAGGTCGAGGATCAGGCCCGACAGCGGCGAGCCGATCAGTCCGGCGACGGTGCTGCCGCTCAGGAACAGCGCGGTCATTTGCGCGAGACGCGTCTGCGGATACCAGAACGTCAGATAAAGCATGACGCCCGGCGCGAAGCCCGCCTCGAACACGCCGAGCAGCAGACGCATCCCGTAGAACGAGCCGGGCGTGTGCACGAACATCATTGCGGCCGATACGAGGCCCCAGCAGATCATGATCCGCGCGATCGTCAGTCGCGCCCCGATCTTTTGCAGCAGCAGGTTGCTCGGCACCTCGCAGACGAAGTAGCTCGCGAAGAAGAGCCCCGCGCCGAAACCGTACACGGCATCGGTGAAGCCGAGATCGGTTTTCATCTGCAGGGCCGCGAAGCCGATGTTGATCCGGTCCAGATACGCGCACACGTAGCCGAGGAACAGCAGCGGCAGCAGGCGCCGACTGATCCGGCGATACAGCGCGGCGCCGTCGGCATCGGCCGGCGGCGCGCCGGCCACGGTGGTTTCGAGCGGGGTCATGCAGGTCTCCTTGTCGCGTCGCTGTGCGGCGCGGACGATTGATTCGATGTCGGGCGCGCGCAACGCGCCGGGCCGCGACGGATTGCGCGTCGTCAGGCGCCGGCCGGGCCGCCGTCATCCGGGGACGGCCGGCCGGCCCGCGCGAGACGCCCGGCGACATGCCCCGGTTCGAGCGACACCGTCGCGCCGTCGCGCGTGAGGATCACGTCGTCCGGGAAGTCCTGCACGATCTCGACGCCGGCCGCGGCGAGCCGGTCGAGCAGTTCGGGCAGCCGCGCGAGCACCGCGTCGTCGATGTCGTGCAGCACGACCACTGTCCAGTCCTGGCGCGCGACGTCCGCGACGCAGCGCTCGACCCAGTGCTGCTGATCGTCCCAGTCGTGCGGCACGCTGTTCCACAGCACGCAGGTTTGCCGGTGTTCGAGCAGATATGCGAGTGCGTCCTCGCTCAGCAGGTGCTCGCCGATCAGCCCGAGGTTGCCGTACGGACGAAACAGCTTCTCCGGACGGCTGTAGCGGCCGATCAGCCGCTGCGGCTCGCCGATCTCGCGCGCCGCGTAGCCCGGCTCCGTCGCTTCGCCGAGCGCGATCGAATGGGTCAGCGTGTGCGTGCCGATCCAGTGGCCGTCGGCGGCGATCGCGTCGAGCAGCGCAAACGCGCGGGGATCGGCCAGATTCGAGCCGATCACGAAAAACGTCGCATGGATGGCGCGCTCGCGCAGCACGTCGAGCACGCGTTCGGTGATGCCGGGCGTCGGCCCGTTGTCGAAAGTCAGCGTGACCCGTTTCATGGTTCGCCTCAACCCGCTTTCACACGATGCGACTGCGCGCCGAGCCCGGTGATCGACATGTCGATGCGGTCGCCGTCCTTCAGGAATCGCGGCGGCTTCATGCCGAGGCCGACGCCGGCCGGCGTGCCGGTGATGATGAGGTCGCCCGGGCGCAAGGTCATGAAGTGGCTCACGTAGCTGACGATACGGTTGACCGGAAAGATCATGTCCTCGGTATTCCCCAGCTGACGCTGCTCGCCGTTGACCTTGAGGCTCAGTTCGAGCGTGTTCGCGCGCCCGACTTCGTCGGCGCTGACGAACCACGGACCGACCGGCGTGTAGGTGTCGAAGCTCTTGCCCTTGCCCCACTGGCCGCCCTTGTTTAGTTGCCAGTCGCGCTCGGACACGTCGTTCACCATGCAATAGCCGGCGATGCGCGACCACGCTTCGTCGTCGCTGACGCGCGATGCGGCACTGCCGATCACGATGCCGAGTTCCACCTCCCAGTCGGTACTGACCGAGCCGGGCGGCATCACGATGTCGTCGTCAGGACCACTGACCGACGACGTCGACTTGCTGAACACGACCGGTTCGGTCGGAATCGGCAGACCGGATTCGGTCGCGTGATCGCGGTAGTTCAGGCCGATCGCGACGATCTCGCGGATGGCGCCGAGCGGCGAGCCGATGCGCGGCGAACCTTCGACCGCCGGCAGCTTCGTCGCGTCGAGCGCCGAGAGAAAGCGCAGGCCGTCGGGCGACAGCACGGTCGCGTCAATGTCGGTGACGATCGGCGACAGTGCGCGCAACGTGCCGCCGGCGTCGAGGATGCCGGGCAGTTCGGCGCCCGCGGGACCGTATCTCAGTAGCTTCATCGAACCATTCCTCGGTATGCGTTTGTAGAAAATATATATTTTTCGCAAGCATATACTTTAAAATTGCGATCGTCGTTCCAGGGTTTCCACTCAGTCGTCGAAGAAACTACCGCCCATGCAGACTCCTTCCGTGCGCTCGCAGCCGTCCACGAAAACGCAGGCCAGCGCCCTCGTCGAGCAATTACGCCGCGATATCATCGCGGGCGTGTTTGCGCCGGGCACCAAGCTGAAGATCACCGAACTGGCGCTGCATTACGACACCGGCGTGATTCCGACCCGCGAGGCGCTGGCCCGGCTGTCGAGTTCGGGGCTCGTCGTGGCCGAGGATCAGCGCGGCTTTCACGTGGCGCCCGTTTCGCTGGACGAACTGCGCGATCTGGCGTCGCTGCGGCGCATGCTGGAGACGCGCGCGCTGAGCGAATCGCTCGAAGCGGGCGACGTCGACTGGGAAGCAAAGCTGATCGCCGCGCACCATCGGCTGACCCGGCTCGCGCCGCGCGCGCGCAGCGGCGCGCTCGGTTTTGCGGAAGACTGGGATGCGGCGCACGTCGAGTTTCATCTGGCGCTGCTGGCGGGCTGCTGCTCGCCGTGGCTGATGCAGTTCGTGCGCACGCTCGGCGAGCAGATGAGCCGCTACCGGCATTTGTCGACGAAGGCCGACGAGGACGGTGTGCGCGACGTCGCCGCCGAGCACGGCGCGATTCTCGACGCGGCGCTGACCCGCGACGTGACGCGCACCGCCGACCTGTTGTGCGAGCACTTTTCGCGCACGGAGGCCGACGCGCGCCGCGCGCTGGAGACACGGGCGGCGGCGGCGTGGCGGGGAAAACGGGCGGGGGGTTAGACGGGCGGGCGGCGGTTGCCGGAGGTCCTCACGGGCGCCGCAGGTGGTAATCGATGTTGTGCGGCGTGGTCTGCATCCGCAGCGCGATCTCCTTGTCGGACAGCCCCGCCGCGACGAAACGCAGGATCCGCACCTGCAGGTCCGACAGCCCCGCGCCGGTCGCGCCGCGTTCGAGCGCCCGCACGGCCGGCGAGCAGTGCTGATGCAGCGACAGCCCGAGCGCGAGCGCCTGCGCGATCACCATGTCGCCGATCCAGCCGGCGTGTCCGGCCGGCGCCGTGAAGCCGACGATCGCGCGCAGGCGCGTCTGCGCGACCGGGATGCAGAACATCATGCCGCTGCCCGCGCCGCGCTCGCGCGACTCGTCGATCAGCGCACGCAGGCTGGCCGGCGAGCCGGCCCGGCGGTACGCGTCGGCGAGCGAGTGCAGGTCCCACACGTGCGGCGCGCGCGAGCCAAGCACCGCCGCGAGCCTCGGATCGCGACGATGCCGGCCGGCGCCGAAGTAATGCGGCGTCCAGTGGTCCGAACGAAAATCGCGCGCCAGATACACACGCTCGACCTCGTCGTCGGCATCGAGGCGCAGCGTCAGATACGCGACGTCGGCGAAACCGATGAGGCTCAACATGCCTTTCACGAGCCGCGTGCGTTCGAGCGCGGTACGCGCCGACGCGAGGTCGCCCGCGATCTGCAGCCGGCCGCCCCCTCGCCTGCGGACAAACCGTCCGCCGCCGCACGATGCGCCGATGCAGGCCGGCCGTCGGCCGGTCCGCCGGGCGCCGTTCACTGCACGCCGACCAGCCGGTAACCGACGCCCGTCTCGGTGACGATATGCTCCGGCTGCGCGGGATCGCGTTCGAGCTTGTGGCGCAGATGCCCCATGTAGATCCGCAGATAATGCGGGCTGTCGACGCGCGACGGCCCCCATACCTCCTGCAGCAGTTGCCGTTGCGTGATCACGCGGCCCGCGTGCCGCGCGAGCGCGGCCAGCAGCCGGTATTCGATCGGCGTCAGATGAACGGGCGCCCCGCCCCGCTGCACGCGGCGCGCATCCAGATCGACGACGATCTCGCCGAAACGGACGACCGCGCTTTCGACGGCGGCCGGACGATTCTGCCTGCGCAGTTGCGCACGAATGCGCGCAACCAGCTCCGCGACGCCGAACGGCTTCGTCAGATAATCGTCCGCGCCCGCGTCGAGCGCCGCGACCTTTTCCTGCTCGGTGCTGCGCGCGGACAGCACGATCACCGGCACCGACGACCACTCGCGCAGCCGCAGGATCACATCGAGTCCGTCCATGTCGGGCAGGCCGAGATCCACGATGACGAGGTCGGGCCGCGAGGCCGCCACCATCGTCAATCCGGACCGCCCCGTTTCCACGGCCGTCACGCGCATCGCGTCGCCTTCGAGCGACGTCTGCACGAAGCGGCGAATCTGCCTGTCGTCCTCGATCACGACGACGTTGACGATCGTCTCCATCGCGCTAATGGCCGACCGCATCGGCGGCGTCGAGGTCGAGCACCGGCGTCGCGTCGGCCGGCAGTTCGAACCAGAAGCACGCGCCGATCACGCGTCCGGCCGCATCGGCGCGATTGAACGCGCCGATGCGGCCGCCATGCGCATCGACGATCGCGCGGCAGATCGCGAGGCCGAGTCCGATGCCCGGCTGCGCCGATTCCTTCTCGCCGCGCGTGAACTTCTCGAAGACACGCGACTCCATCCCGGGCGGCAGACCCGGCCCGTGATCGAGCACCTCGATGCGGACGCGCCGCCGGTCGGCGTCCTGCACGAGCCGCGCATCGATGCTCACCGGCGTTTGCGCCGGCGTGTATTTCACGGCGTTTTCGAGCAGGTTGGCGAACACCCGCTCGACCAGCACCGGGTCCAGATTCACGAGCGGCAGGTCCGCCGGCACGCGGGCCGAGGTCTTGCGCCCCGCGAGAATCCGGCGCGCGCCGGCGATCGCCGCGCCGACGACTTCCTCCAGCGACGACCATTGATGGTTCAGCTTCACGCGGCCGCCCTGCAAACGCGCCATGTCGAGCAGATTGGTCACGAGGCCCGTCATCCGCAGCGCCTCATCGTGTATCGCCTCGGCCAGTTGACGCGATTGCGGCGACGACGCGCCGACGTCGGCGTCCTGCCGCGCGAGCAGCGACGCGAAGCCGACGATCGCCGTGAGCGGCGTGCGCAGGTCGTGCGAAATCGCCGACAACAGCGAATTGCGCAGGCGTTCCGACTCCATGTTGACGAGCGCATCCTGCGCGATCTCCACGTAGTGCACGCGCTCGATCGCGAGCGCGATCTGCGACGCGAACGTGTCGAGCATGCGGCGCTGCTCCGGGATCGCCAGTTCGCGCATGTTCTCGCAGAGAACCGCGAGCACGCCGCGCGTGCGCATCGGCGCCTTCAGCGGCAGATACAGCGCCGCCGTCGCGGGCAGGGTGTCGGTGCCGTGGCCCGCCGGCTTTTGCCGGTCGTACACCCACTGCGCGATGTCGAGGTCGAGCGCGGCGGCGTCGAGCGTTATGGCGGGGTCCGGCTGCTCGACCTTCTGCCGGACTTTCTCCGCGCTGTCCGGCAACAGGATCGCAGTGCGCGCGGAAAATGTGTCCGACAGGTGGCGCGAACCGGTCCTGATGATCTGTTCGGTCGCGAGCGCGGCGCCCAGTTCGCGCGTCATCGCGAACATCGCGCCGGTGCGCCGCTCGCGCAGCACCGCGATATGCGCGCGACGGCGCAGGCTCGAAGTCAGATGGCTGATCGTCAGCGAGGTGAGCAACATGACCGCGAACGTCAGCAGATATTGCGTGTCCGAGACCGTCAGCGACAGACGCGGCGGCACGAAAAAGAAGTCGAACGACGCGACGCCGAGGAACGAGTAAAGCACGCCCGGTCCGCGCCCGAGCCGCGCGGCCGTGATGATCGCGCCGAGCAGATACAGCATCACGAGGTTCGCGAGCGCAATACGGTCGAGCAGCGCGCTCGCCGCGACCGTCACGGCCGCGCAGAGCGCGAGCGCATAGCCGTACGACACGGCCGGCGAGCGCCGCGCGTCGTCGCCCGGCCCGGTGAAGCGCGGCAGGCGCTCGCCGCGACCGCTGGCGGCGCGCATCGCGGCCGCGTTGACGAGCGTGACGTCGACGTCGGCGGCAGCGCGCGCGATCCGCGCATCGACGCTCGCCGCCATCGCGCGGCGCCACCACGACGCGCCCGCAGACGCGCCGACGACGAAGCGCGACACGTTGCGCATCCGCGCATACGCGACGAGCGTCGCCGCGATGTCGTCGCCGGGCAGCGTGACGGTCTCCGCGCCGAATTCGGCTGCGAGTTTGAGTGCGGCGAGCGTGCGCTCGCGCAACGCGTCGGGCAGCCGCTGCAGTTTCGGCGTCTCCACATAGACCGCGAGCCAGTCGGCCCTCAGGCTCGCCGCGAGGCGCGCGGCCGCGCGCACGAGCGTCGCGCTCTCCGGGCCCGGGCCGACGCAGACGATCAGCCGCTCGCGCGCGTGCCAGATGCGTTCGATCGACTGGTCGGCGCGATACTCGCGCATCTGCGCGTCGACGCGGTCGGCCGTGCGCCGTAACGCGAGTTCGCGCAGCGCGATCAGATTGCCCTTGCGAAAAAAGTTGCGCGCGGCGCGCTCGGCCTGCTGCGGCAGATACACCTTGCCGTCGCGCATCCGTTCGAGCAGTTCCTCCGGCGGCAGATCGACGAGCGTCACTTCGTCGGCGAAATCGAACACGCGGTCGGGCACCGTCTCCCGCACGCGGATGCCGGTGATCTGGCCGACCACGTCGTTCAGGCTTTCGAGGTGCTGCACGTTTACGGTCGTATAGACGTCGATGCCCGCGTCGAGCACTTCGTGCACGTCCTGCCAGCGTTTCAGGTGCCGCGAGCCGGGCGGGTTCGAGTGCGCGAGTTCGTCGACGAGCACCAGTTGCGGCTTGCGCGCGAGCGCCGCGTCGAGATCGAACCCGGCGAGCGTACGGCCGCGCCAGGCCACGCGCGCGACCGGCAGCACGTCGAACCCGTCGAGCAGCGCGAGGGTTTCCTCGCGGCCGTGCGTCTCGACGACACCGACGACCACATCGACGCCGTCTTCGCGCTGGCGGCGCGCGGCCTGTAACATCGCGAACGTCTTGCCGACGCCCGCGGACGCGCCAAAGAATATTTTCAGTTTCCCGCGCTGCCGCCGGTCCTCGTCGCGCTGGATCCGGTCGAGCAGTTCGTCGGGATCGGGTCGGTCCATCTGTCGTCCTGTCCGGTCAGCGCACTGGCTTGAGGTCGTCGACCGCGAGGTTCAGTTGTAGCACGTTTACGCGCGGCTCGCCGAAGATACCCAGCTGTCGCCCGTGCGTATTCTGCGCGATCAGCGTCTGCACCTGCTCGCGCGTGAGGCCGCGCGCGCGGGCGACCCGCGCGGCCTGGTACGCGGCCGCGGCCGGGCTGATGTCGGGATCGAGGCCGCTGGCCGACGCGGTCACGAGGTCGGCCGGCACCCGCGCAGTATTCGACGGATCGACGGCATGCAGCGCCGCGATGCGCGCCTTCACCTCGTCGACGAGCGCGGGGTTGGTCGCGGCGACATTCGAGCCGCTCGACGACTGCGCGTTATACGGATGCGGAGTCGTCGCCGACGGTCGCCCCCAGAAGTAATACGGCGCGTCGAACTGCTGGCCGATGAGCGCCGAGCCGACCGTCTTGCCGTGCCGGTCGATCAGGCTGCCGTTGGCCTGATGCGGAAACAGCGTCTGGCTCAGCGCCGTCACGACCGCCGGATAAACGACGCCCGTCAGGATCGTGAAGGTCGCGAACAGCACCAGCGCGGGGCGCAGGAGGTTTTTCATGAGGGTGACTTCTCCGTTGGGTCAGGCCCAGCCGCACGCGGCGAGCACCATGTCGATCAGCTTGATGAACGGGAACGGCAACAGGATGCCGCCGAGCCCGTAGATCAGCAGATTGCGCCTGAGCAGCGACGCCGCGCCGAGCGCGCGATACGTTACGCCCTTCAACGCGAGCGGAATCAGGAACACGATGATCAACGCGTTGAAGATCACCGCAGAAAGAATCGCCGACGACGGCGACGTGAGGTGCATCACGTCGAGCACACGCAGTTGCGGGTAGGTCGACGCAAACGCGGCCGGCACGATCGCGAAATACTTCGCGATGTCGTTCGCGATCGAGAACGTCGTCAGCGAGCCGCGCGTCATCAGCATCTGTTTGCCGATCTCGACGATCTCGATCAATTTGGTCGGGTTCGAATCGAGGTCGACCATGTTGCCGGCCTCCTTCGCGGCCTGCGTGCCGGTGTTCATCGCCACCGCGACGTCGGCCTGCGCGAGCGCCGGCGCGTCGTTGGTGCCGTCGCCGGCCATCGCGACGAGGCGGCCTTCGGCCTGGTGCGCGCGGATCGTCGACAGCTTCGCCTCCGGCGTCGCTTCCGCGAGGAAGTCGTCGACGCCCGCCTCGGCCGCGATCGCGGCGGCGGTCAGCCGGTTGTCGCCGGTCACCATCACCGTCTTGATGCCCATCCTGCGCAGTTGCGCGAAGCGCTCCCTGATGCCGCCCTTCACGATGTCCTTCAGCTCGATCACGCCGAGCACGCGCGCCGCGTCTTCGCAATCGCCGCGCGGCCCTTCGGCGACGACGAGCGGCGTGCTGCCGCGACGCGCGACGTCGTCCACCGCCGCCTGCACGGGCTTCGCAAAGCGGCCGCCATGGTCCTCGACGTAGCGGCGCACCGCGTCGGCCGCGCCCTTGCGGATTTCGCGCTCGGGCAGGTCCACGCCGCTCATGCGCGTCTGCGCGGAGAACGGGATAAACGTCGCGTGCAGCGAGGCCATGTCGCGCTCGCGGATCTCGAAGCGCTGCTTCGCCAGCACGACGATGCTGCGCCCCTCCGGCGTTTCGTCCGCAAGCGACGCGAGTTGCGCCGCATCGGCGAGTTCGTGGTCGGCTACGCCCGGCGCCGCGAAGAACGCGCACGCCTGACGGTTGCCGAGCGTGATCGTACCGGTCTTGTCGAGCAGCAGCACGTCCACGTCGCCGGCCGCCTCCACCGCGCGGCCCGACGTGGCAATCACGTTCGCCTGCATCATCCGGCTCATCCCGGCCACGCCGATCGACGACAGCAGGCCGCCGATGGTCGTCGGGATCAGGCAGACGAGCAGCGCGACGAGCACGGTGATCGTCACCGCGTGACCCGCGCCGAGCGCGTGCACCGAAAAGATCGAGAACGGCAGCAGCGACGCGGTCGCGAACAGCAGCACGAGCGTCAGCGCGACGAGCAGGATCGTCAGCGCGATTTCGTTCGGCGTCTTCTGCCGCTTCGCGCCTTCGACCATCGCGATCATCCGGTCGAGGAACGCCTCGCCGGGATTCACGCCGATGCGCACGACGATCCAGTCGGACAGCACGCGCGTACCGCCCGTCACCGACGAGAAGTCGCCGCCGGACGCGCGGATCACGGGCGCGGATTCGCCGGTGATTGCCGATTCGTCGACCGACGCGACGCCTTCGATCACGTCGCCGTCTGCCGCGATCGTATCCCCCGCTTCGACGAGCACGACGTCGCCCTTGCGAAGGTCGGTCGACGCGACGATCTGGATCGGCGACTTCGGATGCGGCTGGTTCAGCTTCTTCGCGACCACGTTCTGCCGGGCGCTGCGCAGCGAGGCGGCCTGCGCCCTGGAGCGGCCCTCCGCGAGCGCTTCCGCGAAGTTCGCGAATAGCACCGTGAACCACAGCCACAGCGTGATCGCGAGGATGAAGCCGGCGCGCGCATCGGCGTCGCCAGCGAGCGCGGCGATCCACAGCAGCGTCGTCAGGATGCTGCCGACGTACACGCAGAACATCACCGGGTTGCGAAGCTGCGTACGCGGCGTGAGCTTGCCGAACGCGTCGGCGATCGCCGGCGCGACGAGCGACGGGGCGAACATCGAGCGCGCCGCGGTACGCGCCGGCCCGGGATTGCCGGGACGATGGGCCGGCGTCTGGTTGGCCTGGGTCATACGTTCCTCCGGTTCGTCAGTGGCCTGCGAGCATCTGCAGATGCTCGGCAACGGGGCCGAGCGCAAGTGCCGGCACGAATGTCAGCGCGCCGATCAGCAGCACCGAGCCGAGCAGCAGCGCCACGAACAGCGGCCCGTGCGTCGGCAGCGTGCCGTCGGTCGCCGCGAGCCGCTTCTTCGCCGCGAGCGAGCCCGCCACCGCGAGCAGCGCGACGATGGGCACGAAGCGGCCGAACCACATCGCGATGCCGGTCGCCCAGTTGTAGAACGGCGTGTCGACCGAGAGGCCCGCGAACGCGCTGCCGTTGTTGTTCGCCGCGGACGTGAACGCGTACAGGATCTCCGAGAAGCCGTGCGTGCCGGGATTCGCGATGCCGGCCGTGCCGGCGGACGTCGCCACGCCGATCGACGTGCCGGTCAGCGCGATGAGCGGCATCACGAGCAGCGAAATCGACACCATCTTCATGTCGTACGCGTCGATCTTCTTGCCGATGTACTCGGGCGTGCGACCGATCATCAGCCCGGCGATGAACACGCCGAGCAGCGCGAACGCGAGCATGCTGTACAGGCCCGAACCGACGCCGCCGAAGATCACTTCGCCCAGTTGCATCATGAAGAGCGGCACGAGACCGCCGAGCGGCGTCAGCGAATCGTGCATGGTGTCGACCGCGCCGCACGACGCGGACGTCGTCGCGACCGTGAAGATCCCCGAATCGGCGATGCCGAAGCGCACTTCCTTGCCTTCCTGATTCCCGCCCGCCTGCATCGAACCGGCGTCCTGATCGACCCGCAGCGACGCGAGGAGCGGATTGCCGGCCTGCTCCGCCGCGATTTCGCCCCAGCAGGCGAGCGCGAACGCGACCGTCATCGCGGCGAGCACCGCGTAGCCCTGGCGCCGGTCGCCGACCATCTGCCCGAAGGTCACGCACAGGCCCGCACCGATCGACAGCATCGCGATCATCTGCACGAAGTTCGACAGCGGCGTGGGGTTTTCGTACGGATGGGCCGAGTTCGCGTTAAAAAAGCCGCCGCCGTTGGTGCCGAGCATCTTGATCGCTTCCTGCGACGCCACCGGGCCCATCGGCAGCGTCTGCCGGTCCGCCTTCGCCTGCTGCGCCACCGGCTTGCCGTGCGCGTCGGTCTTTTGCGTCTGAAACGTAGTGGCTTGCAGCGTCGGCACGTTCCGGTACCCGTCGAAGTTCTGGATCACGCCCTGGCTCACGAGAAAGAGCGCGAACACCGTCGCGATCGGCAGCAGGACATAGAGCGTCGTGCGCGTGAGATCGACCCAGAAGTTGCCGATCGTCTGCGCGGTGTGCCGCGCGAACCCTCGAATCACCGCGATCGCGACCGCGATTCCGGTCGCGGCCGACAGGAAGTTCTGCACGGCCAGCGCGACCATCTGCGACACGTCGCTGAGCGCCGACTCGCCGCTGTAGTTCTGCCAGTTCGTGTTGGTCGCGAAGCTGACCGCCGTGTTGAACGCCGCATCCGGCGTCATCGGCCCGAAGCGTTGCGGATTCGCCGGCAGCCATGGCTGCAATCGCAGGATCGCGTAGACCGCGAGCGCGCCGGTCACATTGAAGAGCAGCACCGCGAGTGCGTACTGTCGCCACGACATCCCCGCTTGCGGATCGACGCCGGCGATCCGGTACAACAGCCGCTCGACGGGGCGGCCAATCTTGCGCACCATCACCGACCGGCCCTCGAACACCGCCGCCATATGGCGCCCGAGCGGTATCGCGACGGCGATCAGGACGACGATGAAAAGCACGACGTGGAACGTGTCGTTCGCATTCATCCGAGATCCTCCGCGCGCAACAGCGCATACACGAGGTAGACGAAGAGGACGAGCGTCGAGGCCGACGCGAGCCATATCATCCAGGCGCTCATACGCGACCTCCGGACGAACGTCGCGCGAGCTTTTCACAACCGCTCGCGAGTGCCGCGCATAGCGCCCAGAAAACGACGATGCCGGCGAGGTAGACCAGGTCCATTGTTGTGTTCTCCCGTAACGGATAGGGCCGGCCTGAAGATTAGAGAAATGAAAATAAAGTCCTTGTAAAAAAACGGCGACTGCGCGTAAAAAACGCGTAAACGCCGCAAAAAAAGCCGGGTCGGTTTCAGCAGAAAGGGGAATTCGTCGAGCCTGCGCCGCACGAATCGGTCCGATGGGAGGCGCGCCATGTCCCGTCGATGAGGCCCGGATGGAGGCCGCATGCAGCAGAACGAGCCGGCGCCGCGGCAGCACAGCGGGATCGATGCGGGCGCCCGCCGACCAGGTGTTCAGCGGGCGCGCCGATGTATGACGTGCGGTCGTGTCTCGGCACGGGTCTGGCCGCACCACGGCTGGCACGGCCAGCGATATCGGGCGATGCGGACGACGACGCGAGCGGCCACGCCGACGCCGTACGACGCGCAGCCCTCAGCTTCCCGGCGGCCACGCCGGATAGCGCGGGAGCCCATGCGCATCCTGAAGCCAGTTAACGTCGTGCGACGTCCAGATGTGCGTGACCGGCGTTGCGCCGCAGTCGTCGTCGAGCGTCGGCACACGGACGATCAACCGCCTGCGGATTCCCATCCGCCTCGCTCACGACTCGTCCCGTTCTTCCGGCCGCACCGCCCAGCGCGGGTAATAGCGCGCGACGACCGGGCCGTCGGTTGCCAGCGCGTGGCAGCGATCGAACTGGAAGGGCCGCTTCGTCGCCTGCTGCTCGCGCGCTTTCTGGTTACCCATAGTCTGGAACGCGAGCGTCGCGAGCACGCCGATCAGTTCCGTCACGTGCGTGCAGCCCTGCGTGCCGCCCAGTTTCGCCTTCACTTGCGCGTTGAATCCCGGCGCGATGCGCAGGCCCACGAGCTTGCCGTAGTCGGGCGCAACGGTTTCGCAGACGCCGACGTAAGGCACCGCGTCGAAACACGCGTCGGCGCCGCGAATGTGCATGTCCGCGTCTATCGTGATCCTGAGCCGCATTTCGTGAATCGGCTCGCCCGCCGCGCGAATCCCCGCCGGCGATTGCCGGTCGTAGGTTTTCGTGTCGATCAGATGCGCTTCGAGATCGTAAAGGCCGTCCGTGCGCTGATAGCCTTCGGCGGTGATGCGTCGGGTATGCAGCAACTGGCGGGCGACGGGAGGCGTCAGGGGCATGGGTTCCTCGATGGCGTTAAGGCGTGAATGACGCCCGGCGGACGGCGAAAACGCGCAGGATCGCGATGATGCCGAACAACCGGACGATTGTCGAAATGGTCCGACCACACCCGACGCGCGCGCCGCCTGCTCAATGCGCGAAAAAATGCATCCCGCCGTCCACCGGCACGACCGCGCCGGTCACGTAGCCGGCGAGCGGCGAACACAGGAACGTCGCCAGATGGCCGATGTCCTCCGGCTCGCCGAAATGCCCGATCGGAATGTTCGCGCGGATGAACGCCGCGCGCGCGTCGTCGGTCGGATGCAGCCGGTTGAGAATCTGTTCGCTGTTGATGCGGCCCGGCGCGATCGTATTGACCGTCACGCCGTCGGCCGCGACGTCGCACGATAGCCCCTTTGCCCACAGATGGACCGCCGCCTTCGCGGCGCTCGCCGCGTTCAGCGAGCGCGGCTCCATCGTGCCGCTGATGTTGATCACGCGTCCCCAGCGCCGCGCGCGCATCGACGGCAGCACCGCGTCGGTCAGACGCCGCACCGCCGTGAAGTTGAGCGCGAACGCTTCGTCCCACGCGGCGTCGCCCGCGTCGAGCGGCAACGGCCGCGAGCCGCCCGCGCAGTTGATCAGGATATCGATGTTTCCGAGCGCGCCCACCGCGTCGCGCACGAGCCGTGCGAGGTCGTCGGGCGCGGTCACGTCCGCGACGATCGCGACCGGACGGACGCCGGTCTGCGCTTCTATGTCGTCGGCAACCGCCGACAGCCGATCGCCGCGGCGGGCGGCGATCGCGATGCGCACGCGTTCGCGTGCGAGACAGCGGGCGATGCCGACGCCGATGCCCGTGCTGGCGCCGGTGACGATCGCCGTACGATTTTCCAGTTGAAGATCCATGACCGTGTGCGTGATCCGCGTTCGTAATGGGCGTTCATTATCGGGCAGTTCGACGCGCGGCGCCGGCGCGCGCCCATCGTCGGCTCGCGGGTCGCGGCTATGCCGGCCGGCCGCCGTCGTCCGACGCGTGCTTCGCGAAGCCGAGCATGATCGCCAGATCGTCCGCGTTGCCGAACGAACCGGGCTTGGTCAGGAACAGGCGCCCGTCGTACGGACCGCCCCTGACCTTCGTGACCGGCGTGCCGGGCAGCACTTCGAAGCCGCATACGGTCAGGCCGTTCGCGCCGAGCAGCCGGAACACCGACTGCGCGGTGCTGCCTCCGGAGAATACGAATGCCTTGCAGCGCGGCAGGAATGGCGCGACGAGGTATTGCAGCAGCGCCTCGACGCGTTGCGCGAGTTGCACGTCGCTCCAGCCGTGGCGTACCGCGAGACGCCGCACGTCGTCGAACGCGGCCTGCGAGGCCGACGTATGCAGCAGCACGTCGCGACCCTCGCGCAGCCGTTCGAGATAAGGCGCCGCGAACGTCTCGCACGGCAGTTCGAAAAATGCGTCGTTCAGATCGAGCACGACGCTCTTCGCGTCCAGCGCCGCTTCGAGCCGCGCGACCTGCGTGCGCGTCATGTCGCTCGTCGAGCCGGCGAGCAGCAGCACCGGCGGCGCGTCCGTGTGCGTGCCGGCATACGGCCGCAACGCTTCGCCGAGCCCGTACGAGCCCGCGAAGAAACGCACGCCCGCGCGGTACGCGGCCGCGACGACCGCGTTCAGGTCGGCCTGGGTCGCGCTGTCCGCCACGACGATGCCCGGCGGCGCCGACGCGAAAAACGCGTCGAGCGCGTCCGCGCCGCGCGCGATCCGATGCGCGTCGAGCCGCGTGACAGGCCGCTGCGTCTGTGCGGCGAGCCGCTCCGGAATGAACGACGGCCCGGGCGGTGCGCCCGGATCCGCCGCGCGCAGCCGCTCGGCGAGCGGCATGCCGTCGACGACCTGGTAACCGCCGATCGTGATGCGCCCCATGCGCGGCGCGGCGCCGACGAACAGGCATTGCGCGAATCCCGCGCTGCCCATGAGCGCGTCGATCTCATGGCCGATCGGGCCGCGCAGCAGCGAGTCGAATTTCTTCAGCACGATCGGCGCGTGCAGCCCGCGCAGCGCGAGTGCGCCCGCCGCGACCTTTTCGGCTGCGCGCGCCGGTGCATCGTAGCGCGACTCCGTGTCGAGAATCAGCACGTCGGCGCTGCCGGCCTCCGCACGCAGTGCGCCGAGGTCCTGCACGATCACGGTCGAAAGCCCGAGGCGCGCGAACTCGGCGCCGGTGCTGCTGGCGCCGGACAGGTCGTCGGCGATGACCGCAACGCTCGGCGCCATCACGCGCCGCGCCGCAGTTGCGCGAGTTCGGCGGCCAGCAGCACCGCGCGCGTCATCACGTCGGGCCGCGCGACGCCCTTGCCCGCGATGTCGTACGCGGTGCCGTGACCGGCGGTCGTGCGGATGATCGGCGTGCCCGCGATCACCGTCACGTAGCCGTAGCGCTTCAGCGGTATCACGCCCTGGTCGTGATACATGCCGATCACCGCGTCGTACGCGCCCTGCTCGGCCGCGTAGTAGAGGCTGTCCGCGGGGCCCGGGCCGACCAGGTCGAACCCCTCCGCGCCCAGCCGCTGCATCACCGGAATCACGTGTTCGATTTCCTCGTCGCCGAACAGGCCGCCGTCGCCCGCGTGCGGGTTGAGTCCGGCGACCGCGAGCGTCGGCTGTTCGACGTGCCACAGGTCGCGCAGCGCATCGCGGGCGATGCGGATCACGCGCTCGATGCGCTCCTGCGTGACCAGTTCGATCGCCTGGCGCAGCGACACGTGCGACGACACGAGAAACACCTTGACCTTGCCGCCCGTCAGGATCGTGAAGAAGTTCTGCGTGTCGGTGGCCTCGGCGAACACCTCGGTCTGGCCCGCGTAGAAATGGCCGGCCGCGTGCATCGCCTCCTTGTTGGTCGGCGCCGACGCGATCGCGTCGATGTCGCCGTCGAGCGCGAGCTTCGCCGCCGCACGGATGTACTCGACGAACGCGTTGCCGCACGACGCGTTCACCTGGCCGGGCACGAACTCGCCCGGTGCGAGGTTGCGCAGGTCGATGACGTCGATCGTGCCGGGCTCGAAGCGCGCGTTTGCCGGCGCGTCGACGGCCCGCACGTCGAGCCGCCGGCCGGCGAACGGCAGCGCGGCGCGCACGATGCGCGCGTCGCCGATCACGACCGGCCGGCACTTCGCGTGCAGTTCGCCCGACGCGAACGACTTGACGACGATCTCGGGCGACACGCCGGCGGCGTCGCCGAGCGTGATACCCACGATGGGAAGCGGTTGCGACATGAAATTTCTCCTCGTTGCTCGTTCGTCGTGACGGCGCTCAGCGCGGCTGCGCGGGCGCCGCGGCAAGCCCGAACTTGCCGGGGTTCATCAGGCCGGCCGGGTCGATCGCGCGCTTCACGCGTTCGAGCAGCGCGTAGCCGCTGCCGAGTTCGGCGCGCAGATGCGACGCGCGCGCGAGACCCACGCCGTGATGGTGGCCGATGGTGCCGCCGGCGGCCAGCACCTTGTCCATCACGCGGTTCCACACTTCGCCGTAGCGCGCGCGCGTTTGCGCGGCGTCGTCGCCTTCGACGAAGAAGATGAAGTAAAGGCACGCGCCAGTCGTATAGAAGTGCGAATAATGGCCCATCGCCTTCGCGCACAGCGGGCCGACCGCCTCCATCAGCGTGTCGTACAGCGGCACGAGCGCATCCCACGACGCGGCGACTTCGATCGCATCGGCCATGCGCGTCGGGCCGTCGTTGCCGAGAGTGAGCCAGCTTGCGTCGAAGCGGTGCGCTTCCCACGCGACGCCGATCGCGTCGCCGAGCGGCGTCGCGCCGTGCCGCACCGCGATGTCCGCGAGCACGCGCTGCTCCGCCTCGACGATCGCGCTCACGCCTTCGTGGCCGGTGATCAACAGCGGCTTGCCGAGGTTCTCGCCGACGCGCCGGTACAGACCTTCCGCCTCGATCGCATCGTAGAGCCGCAGCACCGCCGCGCGGAGGTGCCGGCCGTACGCGTCGCGCAGCGCGCGCGTCGCGCTCGCGAGGTCGGGAAATGCGTAGCCGGCGAGCGCGAGCCGCTCGGGCTGCGGAAACACCCGCACGGTGACCTGGGTGACGAGCCCGAACGCGCCTTCCGCGCCGACGAACAGTTGCGCGAGGTTCGGCCCGGTCGCCGCGCGCGGCACCGGCCGGAACGACACCGTTTCGCCGTCCGGCAGCACCGCTTCGAGGCCGAGCAGCAGGTCTTCGATGCCGCCGTACTTGCTCGAAAACGTGCCGGTCGAGCGCGTCGACACGAGGCCGCCGAGCGAAGCGAGATGCAGCGACTGCGGATAGTGGCCGAGCGTATAGCCGCGCGCGTTCAGCCATTGCTCCAGTTCGCCGCCGATCACGCCGGGACCGACGGTGACCATCAGGTTCGCCTCGTCGAGCGCGACGATCGCATTCATCGCGCGCAGGTCGACGACGACCGCGCCGGCGGGCGGCACCGCCGCGCCGGTCACGCCCGAGCCCGCGCCGTACGGCACCACCGCGCGGCCGTGCGCGACGGCGATGCGCACCGCGTCGCTGACCGCCGCCGCGTTCGCCGGCTGCACGACGCACGCGGGCCGATGCGCGCGCGCTTCGTCGTCGCTCCACTTCGCGGCGAGCGGCCACGCATCCTTCGAATGCGCGCGCAGCGCGTCGTCCTGCGTCGATACCTGGCCGTCGCCCAGCTGCCGGCGCAGCGCGTCGACCACCTCGTCTTTACTGTTCATTGCGTCCTCGTATTGATGCTTGACTGCGGGTATTCGATGGACGGCCGCGCGGCCGTCCGCATCGGTCAGTGGTCCAGCTCCGGCGCGCGCATCACGTTCACGCCGAGCGGGCGCAACGCGTCGCCGACTGCCTGCGGCAAACGCGAATCGGCGACCCACGCGTCGACCGCGTCGATCGGCGTGATCGACGCGAAGCAGACTTTCTCCCACTTCGAACTGTCGCCGATCACGCACACGCGGCGCGCGCGTTCGAGCACGGCCTGCTTGATTTCGAGGCCGACCGGACTGCTCGCGGTCCAGCCCGCGACCGGATCGACGCCGGACACGCCGAGCAGGAACACGTCGAAGTTCAGCGTCGCGATCTGCTGCTGTGCGGCCGGGCCGATCGCGCCGAACGTGTCCGGATAGATCTCGCCGCCGATCTGATGCAGCGTGATGTTCGGATGCCCGGCCAGTTCGGCGCCGACGTTGATCGCGTGGGTCGTCACGCGCACTTTCAGGTTCTCTTCGAGGCTGCGGCGCACCAGCGCGCGCGCCGCCTCGATCGCGGTGGTGCCGGTGTCGAGGTACACCGACTGCCCCGGCTCGACCAGCCGCGCGGCGGCGACGCCGATCGCGCGCTTTTCCTTTTGATACTGCTTGAAGCGCAGCCAGTAGCCCGGATCGCGGTCCGACGCGAGCACCGCGCCGCCGTGCACGCGCCGCGCGAGCCCGCGCATTTCGAGGTCCTTCAGGTCGCGGCGCAGCGTCATTTCCGACGCGGCCAGCCGTGCGGTCAGGTCTTTCAGCGACACGCGGCCGGACTCGGACAGCATGTCGAGAATCGCCTGGGTGCGTGAGCTTTTGAGCGGAGCGGTCATCGGCGGGGTGAGTCCTCATGGTCGAAATCGATGCGGAGTCGCAACGCACGGGCGGCGCGCCAGGATCGTGCAACAGCGCCCCGCATCGATGTTAGATTTTGTTCGATCTTACATCATCGACACCAAAACCTACGGCGCCGCTCTGACAAAAAATTTGCCAGACAATCCGATATTTCAGACAACTTCCGTGTAAACCCGCGTATCTCTCACCGATTCACGCTCCTAAACTGACCTCGCCGTTGTCAAACTAACACTTATAAATTCGTTGTCTGACATATCGAACAGGAGACGCTCGTGAGAAAACATTCCGCGGAAGCCGTCGTCGGCGCGCCGTCGAGCGCGGCGGGCGCGAACCGCATGCGCCTGCGCTGGGCGATCCTCGCGATCACCTCGCTCGTGCTCGTGCTGAACTATGCGGACCGCGCGGCGCTTGCAGTGGCCGGCTCGCACATCATCGACCAGTTCAGCCTGAGCAAGACCGAATTCGGCTTCATCTCCAGCATCTTCTTTCTCGGTTACGCGCCGTTCTGTTTCGTCGGCGGCTGGCTGTCCGACAAGCTCGGTCCGCGGGCGGTGATGAGCGTCGCGGTCGGCTGGTGGAGCATCTTCACGTGGCTCACGGCGGCGGGCGCCGGCTACCTCAGCTTTCTCGTGATCCGCTTCCTGTTCGGTTTCGGCGAGGGCCCGCAGGGCGCGGTCACCGTCAAGACGATGCGCAACTGGTTCCCGCAGCGGCAGATGGGCACCGCGGTCGGCATCTCGCAGGGCTCGACGCCGCTCGGCGGCGCGATCGGCACGCCGATCATCGCGGCGCTGATCGCGTCGACGGGCGACTGGCGCACGCCGTTCATCGCGCTCGGCATCTTCGGCCTGCTCGTCACCGTCGGCTGGTGGGTGGTCGTGCGCGACACACCCGAAAAGCACCCGTGGGCGACGGCCGCCGACGCCGACGACCTCGCGCACGACGTGAGCCCCGATATCGCGGACAGCGACGACGACAGCACGCCGCCGGTCTCGAACTACATCCGTCAGCCGCTCGTGCTCGCCACGTCGTTCGGCTTCTTCGCATACGCGTGGGTGCTGTATGCGTTCCTGTCGTGGTTCCCGGTCTATCTGGTCGAAGCGCGCGGCGTGAACCTGAAGGAAATCGCGATCACCGGCACGCTGCCGTGGGTGATCGGCTTCGTCGGCTACATGCTCGGCGGCGTCATCACCGACGCCATCGCCGCGCGCACCGGACGCCCCGCGCTCGCGCGAAAGATGATGATCGTGTTCGGCCTGACCGGCACCGCGATCCTGCTGTGCTTCGTCGGCGTCGCGAGCACGCTCGCGGGCGCGGTGCTGCTGATGTCGGCGGTGATGTTCCTGCTCTATCTGACGGGCAGCCAGTACTTCACCGTGATCTCCGACACGATTCCGCGCAAGCGCCTCGGCGGCGTCGTCGGCTTCGTGCACTTCATCGCGAATACGTCGGGCATCTTCGCGCCGATCGCCGTCGGCGCGATCGTCGATCGCACGCATTCGTGGGTGCTGACGTTCAGCGTATCGGGCGCGGTGTGCATCGCCGGCGTGATCGCGATGCTCGTGTGGGGCAAGACACCCGCCGCCAAAAGCGCCGCCAAAGCCGCCACCTGAGCCGCCGCTTATATCGACACCCACCGACCGCCAAACAGGAGCGCCTTTTCATGCCAGGCTGGCAAACCGTTGAACGCTATTTCGAAGACTACGTGGTCGGCGAACAGGACGTCGAACGTCGGCGCACCGTCGACCAGGCCGACATCAGCCAGTTCGCCGGGCTCACGCTCGACTTCCACCCCGCGCACACCGACGAGACCTACGCGGCGCCGCGCTACGGCGGCCGCCTCGTGCACGGGATGCTGACCTTCGCGCTCGTCACCGGACTGAACGTCGAATACAACCTGCGCGCGATCTCGTACGGCTACGATCAGGTGCGCTTTCCGGGCGCCGTCCGCGCCGGCGATACGATCGTCGCGCGCGCGGAAGTCGTCGAACTGAAGCCGCACCGACGCGGTACCATCGGCCTGGTGGTGAAGCGCTATACCGCGACCAACCAGAACGGCGACGTCGTGTTCAGCTGCCTGCACACGCTCGCGGTCGACCGTCGGGAGAGCGCGGCATGAGCGGCTTTCTCGACGAATTTCGCGGCACCGGCCCGCTTCGCGACCTCACGGTGCTCGACTTCACGCAAATGATGATGGGCCCGCTCGCGACGCAGTTGCTCGGCGACCTCGGCGCGGTCGTCATCAAGGTCGAGAAACCGGTCTCCGGCGAATGGGAGCGCAGCTACCTGCCGCGCGGCCGGCGGCTGCACGGCGAGTCGCCGTACTTTCTCGCGATGAACCGCAACAAGCTCGCGATCACCGCCGACCTGACGGCGGCCGGCGACCGCGAGACGATCCTCGACCTCGTCGGGCGCTGCGACGTGGTGGTCGAAAACTTCCGCCCCGGCGTGATGGACCGGCTCGGGCTCGGCTACGACGCGCTGCTCCAGCGCAATCCGAAGCTCGTCTATGCGTCCGGTTCGGGCTACGGTCCGAAAGGCCCGCTGATCCACCGTCCCGGCCAGGACATGCTGCTGCAGTCGATGAGCGGCCTCGCCGCGAATTCCGGTCCGGGCGACGGACCGCCGGTGCCGTCTGGCGCGCCGGTGCTCGACGCGTCGACCGCGTTCCTGCTCGCGTTCTCGATCGTGTCGGCCGTCCACGACGCGCGCACGAACGGCACGCCGCGCCACGTGCAGGCGAGCCTGCTCGGCACATCGCTGATGATCCAGTGTCAGGAGGCGCTCGTCGCGATGAATACCGATCTGACGTGGGAGCGCAGCACGTCGGGCATCGCCGCGCCGTGGACCGACGCGCCGTACGGCGTGTACGCGACGGCCGACGGCTACCTCGCGATGTCGATGACGCCGCGCGCGAAGCTCGCCGATATCTTCGGGCTGCCCGCGTCGCTCGTCGACTGCACGGACGACGAGTGGTTCCAGGGTCGCGACGAGGTGAACGCGCTGCTGGCCGAGAAACTGAAAACGCGCGCGACCGCGCAGTGGAGCGACGAACTGACCGAACGCGGCATGTGGGTCGCGCCGGTGCAAAGCGTCGCGGAAATGGTCGAGCAGGAGCAGACGGCCGCGAACGGCTACGTCGAGGCGATCGGCGCGCCGGGCGGCGCGCAGGTCCGCGCGATCGGTCTGCCGGTCACGATCAGCGGACTCGCGCGCGTGGACCGGCTGCCGGTGCCGACCATCGGCGAGCACGACCGGCTGGTGCGCGACGCCCTCGCGCGCGTCGCGAAGGAGGGTTCATGAGCCCGCCGCCGGACGCGCCGGTGCGCCTGCGCGGGATGACGTGGAGTCATCCGCGCGGGCTCGATCCGCTGCTCGCGGCAAGCGACGCGTTCCGCGCGCACGGCGTGAGCGTCGAATGGGACGCGCGCTCGCTACAGGGCTTCGAGGAAGCGTCGATCGCGGACCTCGCCGCCGACTACGACCTGATCGCGATCGACCATCCGTTCATGGGCAAGGCGTTCGAGCAACGCGCGCTCAAGCCGCTCGACGCGCTGTTCGATCCCGCATGGCTCGCTGCGCTGCGCGGCGCGTCGGTCGGGCCGAGCTTCGACAGCTATCGCTGGAACGGCTCGCTGTGGGCGATTCCGGTCGACGCCGCCGCCCAGGTGGCCGCATGGCGTCACGATCTGCTGCCGGCGGGCGGCACCGCGCCGCCGCGTAGCTGGGACGACGTGTTCGCGCTCGCCGCCGCGCTGCGCGGCAGCGGACGCTTCGTCGCGCTGCCCGCGAATCCGACTCATGCATTCCTTGCGTGGGCCACGATCTGCCATGCGCTCGCGCCGTCGCACGAGCGCCAGGCCGACCTGCGTCCGCGCTGGTGGACCGACGCCGGCGTCGATCGCGAGGTCGGCATCGCGGCGCTCGAACTGCTCGTGCGCCTGCTCGCGGTCTCGCATCCGCTGTCGTGGCAGTCGGATCCGATCGAACTGTTCGAGCATATGGCGCAACACGACGACATCGTCTATACGCCGATCGCGTTCGGTTATTCGAACTATGCGAGGCCGCCCGCCGGCCGCCAGCCGCTGCGCTTCGCCGGCGTGCCGTCGCGCGACGGCGCGAACGTCGGTGGTATGCTCGGCGGCGTCGGTCTCGCCGTCTCGCATCGCTGCACGAATCCGGCCGCGGCCGCGCGCTTCCTGCGCTTCGTCGGCGACGCGCCCGCGCAGTGCGGCCTCTATGCGGGCGCCGGCGGTCAGCCCGGACATCGCGCCGCGTGGACCGACGCACGCGTCGACGCGATCTGTCCGCACTTCTTCGCGCCGACGCTCGCTTCGCTCGACGTGTCGTTCGTTCGTCCGCGTGTTCCCGCGTATCCGGCCTACCAGCGCGAAGGCGGCTTGCTGCTGCACGCGCGCCTGCGCGACGCGGCGGAACCGGCCCAGATCGTCGATGACATGAACCAGCTCTGGAACAGGATGTGAACGGGCAACCGAGGATGAACGCATGGCGAGCGCCCTGCAACCCGCGTTAGCCGACGCCGGCGACACGACGCGGCCGCTCACGTGGAGCGGCCTGCTGCTCGACGCGCACCGGCGCTTCGGCTCGCGCGTCGCGGTGCTGCCCGACGAGACGGCTCGCGCCGATACGCCGCCGCTCAGCTACGACGCGCTGCTCGCCGCGGCCGCGCGCGTCGCGTCGGCGCTCGCGGCGCTCGGCGCCGACGCGGGCGCGCGAATCGTGCTCGCGCTCGACAACCGGCCCGAGATGGTCGTGCTCGAACGCGCGCTCGCGCTGTGGGGCTATGTGCGCGTCGCGCTGAGCCCGCGTCTGCATCCGCTGGAGATCGACTACATCGCCGGCGACTGCGACGCGACGCTGGTCATCTGCGAAACGCGGCATGCGGCCGAACTGAAGTGCGCCGCGCGCGTCGTGCCCGCCGAACCGCAGCCGGGGTTCGCGCTCGCGCTGCCGGATCTGCTGGATGCGGACGACGCCGTGCGCGCAATGCCGTCGCCGGCGCCGGACGACGTGGTGTCGCTGATGTACACGTCCGGCACGACCGGCCGCCCGAAAGGCGCGATCAACACGCAGCGCGCGTGGGCGACGATGGCCCGCAACGTCGCCGCGATGCTGCCGCCGATCGGCGAGCACGACGTGCTGCTGCACGCGGCGCCGATGAGCCATTTCAGCGGCTCGGTCTCGGCCGCGTACCTGTGCGGCGGCGCGGCGATCGCGACGCTGCGCCGCTTCGATCCGGCCGCGACGCTCGCGCGCGCGCGGGCGACCCGCGCCACCTGTGTGCCGCTCGTGCCGACGATGATCGGCGCGCTCGTGCAGTCGCTCGGGCAGTCACCTGAGCCGGGCGCGCGGCCGGCGCCGACGCTGCGCGCGCTGCCGTACGGCGGCTCACCGATTGCGCCTGGCACCGTCGCGCGCGCCAGAGCGCTGTTCGGACCGGTGCTCGTGCAGTTCTACGGGATGAGCGAGGCGCTGATTCCGGTCACCTGTCTGCCCGCCGACGAGCACGGACCCGGTCCCGACGAGCACCATCGGCTGTCCACCGCCGGGCGTCCGGTGCCCGGCTGCGAGGTGCGGCTCGACGCGGTGCGGGACGGCATCGGCGAAATGTGCGTGCGCGGGCCCAACGTGTCGGCCGGATACTGGTCGCGCGACGGCATGCGCGCGGCGCTCGACGCGCACGGCTGGCTGCATACCGGCGACCTCGCGAGCGTCGACGCGGCCGGCCGTCTGCGGATCGTCGACCGCACGCGCGACGTGCTGATTTCCGGCGGCTTCAACATCTACCCGGCCGAAGTGGAACGCGTGATCGCGGGTGTCGCAGGCGTCGCGGACGTCGCGGTGATCGGCGTGCCGCACGAGCGCTGGGGCGAGGCCGTGATGGCGTTGATCGTCGCGGAACCGGGCCGCGACGTGAGCGACGACGCGATCCTCGACGCGTGCCGCGCGCAGCTTGCCGGCTACAAGAAGCCGCTCGCGATCGCGCGGCTCGACGCGCTGCCGAAAACGAGCACCGGCAAGACCGACAAACGCCGGCTGCGCGAGCGCTACTGGCAGGACCGCTCGCGCCAGGTGGGCGAATGAGCGGCGCGCGGACCCAGCCGCAGCCGGACAGGACGCGGCAGCCATGAGAATCGTCCCCGCCCTCGACCGCGGCTTGCGCATCCTGTCGCTGCTCGCCGCGCGCAAGACGCCGATGCGCGTGTCGGAAATCGCGCAGGCGCTGCAATTGCCGCGCAGCGCGACCTACGAACTGATCCACACGCTCGCCGCGCACCAGATGATTCACCAGAACCCGGTCGGCGAAGTGTCGCTCGGCCCGCACACGCTCGCGATCGGCAGCGCGTACGGCGCGCGGCTCGACTTCGCCGCGCTCGCGCGCGACACCGTACACCGCGTGATGACGCAGTGCGAGGAGACCGCGCAGATCGGCGTGCTGGACGGACGCGACGTGCTGTACGTCGCGAAGGCCGACTCGCCGCATGCGGTACGTCTCGCGTCGACCGTCGGCGCGCGCCTGCCGGCGCACTGCACCGCGCTCGGCAAGATCCTGCTCGCACTGCTGCCCGATACGGAACTGGAGCGGCGCCTCGGCGCGGCGCCGCTCGAACGGCTGACCGAACGCTCGATCACGAACCGCGCCGAACTGCTCGACCATCTGAAGGAAGTGCGCGTGCGGCGCTTCGCATGGGAGGAGTGCGAATCGAACCCGCACATCGCGTGCGTGGCCGCGCCGGTCATCGATACGCACCACGAACCGATCGCCGCGCTCAGCATCGCGACGCCGCTCTCGCGGATGAACGCGCAGCGGCGGCATCATCTGCGCTCGATCGTGATCGACAACGCGGACATGCTGTCGAGGCAGTTGGGCGCCGCCGCGATGACGATGCCGGCAGGCGGCCCGCTGGGCGTTTGACGCGAACGCGGGCGGCAGTCGCGGCGCGATGGCCGTCGGGCGACCGGCACCCGACACCCGCGATTCACCATGCGCCGCGGTTTGCGTCGGCGCGGCCGCTCCGGTAAGGTGCATGGCGCAGCTTCCGATTCCGACAGGCAGACCCAGGGAGAGACGACGATGACCGACGCGCGCTACGACAGCGAAGCCTTGCGCCAGTACGCGACCGACGTGCTGTGCGCCGCGGGACTGGAAGCCGGCCATGCCCGGATCGTTGCGCACACACTCGTCGAAGGCGACCTGATGGGCCACGACACGCACGGGCTCGCGCTGCTTGCGGGCTACGTCGGCGAACTGGAAGCCGGCACGATGACAAGGCACGGCGCGCCCGACGTGCTGTCCGACCGCCCCGCCGCGCTGCTGTGGGACGGCCGCCGGCTGCCCGGTCCGTCGCTCGTCGTACAGGGCATCGACGCGCTCGCGCCGCGCGCCCGCGAACTCGGCTGCGCGACGCTCGTGATTCGCCGCAGCCATCACATCGCGTGTCTCGCCGCCTATCTGCTGAAGGCGACCGACGCCGGCCTCGTGATGCTGCTCGCCAGTTCCGATCCGAACACGCAGAGCGTCGCGCCGTTCGGCGGCACGCGCGCGGTGTTCACGCCGAATCCGCTCGCGATCGGCATACCGACCAGCACCACGCCGGTGCTGATCGACATTTCGTCGTCGGTGACGACCAATGCGATGACCGCGCGCCGGCACGCGGCGGGCGAGCGCTTCGCGAAGCCATGGATGCTCGACGCGCAAGGCCACGCGACCGACGACCCCGGCGTGCTGTTCGCCGACCCGCCGGGCACGATCCTGCCGCTCGGCGGACTCGACGCGGGCCATAAGGGCTTCGGACTCGCGGTACTGATCGAGGCGCTGACGGGCGGGCTCGCGGGCTTCGGCCGCGCCGATCCGGCCGACGGCTGGGGCGCGACGGTGACGCTCACGCTGTACGATCCGGACGCGTTCGCCGGCCGCGCCGCGTTCGACACGCAGATGGACTGGCTCGCGCACGCGTGCCGCACGAACCCGCCGCGCGTCGCCGGCGAACCGGTGCGGATGCCGGGCGACCGCGCGCTCGCGCAGCGCGCGTCGCAACGCACGCACGGCGTGCGTCTGCATCCGGCGCTCATCGAGCCGCTGCGCGCGTGCGGCGCGCGCTACGGCATCGCGGCCCCGCGCCCGATCGGCGGCTGAAACACCGGCCAGGAACCCGAATCGGTCGGGACGGCGCCGCCGTCGTTCAGTCCACCGAACCGTCGCCGCGCATTCTGCCGGCCTGCCGCGCGTCGCCGTCCACCACCTCGCGCGCGCACGCGACCACCGCCTGCACGAGCGGCGCGCGCACCGACGCGCGCGGCCACAGCACACCGAAGCGGCGCGGCTCGGACGGCCTCGGCAGCGCAAGACGCGCGACGCGCAGCCCGCGCGTCATCGGCGACGCGACGTCCGGCGCGAGCGACACGCCAAGCCCATGCTCGACCATCAGCGCGATCGCCGCGAGCGAACTCAGTTCGAAGCGCTCGTGCGCAACGATGCCTTCGCGGCGCAGATAGCGGTCCGCCTCCTTGCCGCCCGCGAGCGAGCGGTCGTAGCGGATCAGCGGTTCGCTGCGCAGCAGGTCGTGCGCGTCGCGCCGGCCGAGCCGCTGCGGCGCGAGCACGACGAGCGGCTCTTCGCGCAGCAGCGTCCACACGAAATGCTTGGGCACCGCGAAACTGGGATGCGTGCAGACCGCCGCGTCGATATCGCCGTTTTTCAGCGCATCGTAAAGCTCCATCGACGTGCCCGACTGAATGAATACCTTCACCTGCGCATGAGTCCGCACGAAGCGCGCGAGGATCTGCGGCACGAGACTGTGCAGCGCGGTATTGATGGTGCCGAGCCGCAACTCGCCGGTCGCATATTCGTCGTTGACGAGGGTCTTCAGGTCGGCGAGTTCGCGCAGCAGGCCGCGCGAGCGCACGACGATGCGCATGCCCGCGGCGGTCGGCGCGACGGTGCGGCCGGAGCGCGCGAGCAGCGTCGCGCCCAGTTCGCGTTCGAGCGCGCGGATCTGCTGCGCGACCGCCGCCGGCGACACGTCGAGGCGCCGCGCGGCCTCCGCCATCGAGCCGGTGTCGACCACCAGCAGGAAGCTGTGCAGAAACGCAGTTTCCATAACAATAGTTTTTCTTGATTCTGAACGCAGATTCTACCGCTTTATCTTCGGTGTCGCGGTGTCTAGACTGCGGGCATGAAAAGCAAACTCTTCGTCCCGGCGTCCCGCCCGGAACTGTTTTCGAAGGCTCTCGCGAGCGCCGCCGACGCCATCTCGTTCGATCTCGAAGACGCGGTCGCGCCCGCCCGCAAGGACGACGCGCGTGCTGCGCTGCGTCATCTGCTCGTCACGCCGGACGCGCTGCCGCCGCACAAGACCATCATCGTCCGCGTCAACGCATGCGCTACGCGCTACTTCGCGGCAGACCTCGCGGCCGTCGCGCAACCCGGCGTGGCGCTGATCAACCTGCCGAAGCCGCACAGCGCCGACGAGGTGCGCGCCGCCGCCGACGCACTGCGCGAAGCCGAGCGCGCGAACGGCGTGACCGAGCCGATCGGCCTGCTGCTGAACATCGAGACGCCGAGCGCGCTGCGCCGCGCGTACGAACTCGCGAGCGCGCACGAACGCGTGCGCGGGCTGCAACTGGGGCTCGCCGACCTGTTCGAGCCGCTCGGCGTCGCGCGCAACGAAGCGGCCGCGGTGCAGCAGGCGATGTTCATGCTGTCGCTCGCCGCCGGCGAAGCGGGCGTATTCGCATACGACGCCGCGTACGCGAATATCCAGGACGCGGACGGCTTTCGCCGCGAAGCGCAACTCGCGCGCAACCTCGGTTTCATCGGCAAAAGCTGCATTCACCCGAGCCAGATCGCGCTCGCCAATGCGGTGTTCCGGCCGACCGACGACGAGATCGCGCACGCGCGGCGCGTCGTCGAAGCGGCCGCCGAAGCCGATGCGCAAGGCGTCGGCGCGTACGTGGTGGACGGCAAGATGATCGATGCGCCGTTCGTCGCGCGCGCCCGCGCGATCCTCGACCGGGTCCGCGAGGAGGGACGGGCATGAGTTCCGCGTCGCGTCGCCCCGCCGACACCGCCGCCGCGCGCGGCCCGCTGACGGGCATCCGCGTGCTCGATCTGAGCGCATACATCGCCGGACCGTACGGCTGCACGCTGCTCGCCGACCAGGGGGCCGACGTCGTCAAGATCGAGCCGCCCGCCGGCGACAATCTGCGCAAGTACCCGTCGACGCTCGACAGCGAGAGCCGCGCGTTTCTCGGCGTGAACCGCAGCAAGCTCGGCATCGCGCTCGATCTGAAGCAGCCCGAAGGACTCGCGGCGCTCAAGCGCCTCGTCGCACAGGCGGACGTGCTGGTTCACAACTTCCGGCCCGGCGTGCCGGAACGCCTCGGCATCGGCTATGCGCAACTGTGCGAACTGAATCCGCGGCTCGTCTACTGCGCGGTCACCGGCTACGGCGAGCACGGTCCGCTGAAAGAGAAGGCCGGCTACGACCAGGTGCTGCAGACGATGACGGGCATGTGCGCGATGCAGGGCAAGCGCGGCGGTCCGCCGGAAATCCTGTACGGCTCGGTGGTCGATTACTATGCGGCCGCGCTGCTGTCGGGCGGCGTCGCATCGGCGCTGTTCGAGCGCGAGCGCAGCGGCCGCGGCCAGTACGTCGGCATCTCGCTGCTGCGCAGCGCGCTCGCGATGCAGTCCGCGCGGCTCGTCTGGGCGGACGGCGAACCGCGCGACGTGGGCCGCGACATGCGCTCCGGCGGCATCACCGGGCTGCATCCGACACGCGACGGCTTCCTGTACATTTCGGCGAACACGCCGCATTTCTGGCAGGCGCTGTGCCGCAAGACCGGCCTCGACGAACTCGCGGCCGACGCGCGTTACGACACGGTCCGCAAGCGCGCGCAGCACGTCGACGAAATCGTGCCGAAGCTGCACGCGGCGCTGCGGACGAAAAGCGCGCTCGAATGGGAAGCGCTGTTCGGCGATGAGGTGCCGTGCTCGGCCGCGCGCACCGTCGAGGACATGTTCGACCATCCGCAGGTCGCCGCCGAAGACATGATCGCGCATTTCGAGCACCCGGCCGTGGGCGGCTACCGCGGCCTGAAGCGCTCGGTCCATTTCGCGCGCACACCCGGCCCCGAACCGTTCGCGGCGCCCGCGTTCGGCCAGGACGCGGACGACGTGCTCGCGCAAAACGGTTTCACCGCCGACGAGATCGCGGCGCTGCGCGCCAGCGGCGCGCTTGGTGGCCCGCTCGGCGGCGACTGACGCCGCGCATCCGAACACGACAACCATCGGAGACGATTCATGGCAGCCGCACCGCACGTCGTGCCCGCCCTCGCGTGCGACTCGCACATGCACATTTACGACGCCCGCTTCGTTCGCGACGGCGCGCCCGGCAGATTCATCGCGCACGCGAGCGCCGACGATTACCGCGAACGGTTTCAGGCGCGCATCGGCACGCGCCGCACGGTGATCGTCACGCCGCGCCTTTACGACGTCGACAACCGCGTGACGCTCGACGCGATCGCGCGGCTCGGTCGCGAACACACGCGCGGCGTCGCGGTGCTGCGCCCGGACGTGACCGACCGCGAACTCGACGCGCTGCACGCCGGCGGCATTCGCGGCATCCGCTTCACGCTGTACACGCCGGAGCAGGCGGTCGTCGATTTCGGCATGGTCGAGCCGTTGTCGCGGCGCATCGCCGAACTCGGCTGGCACGTGCAACTGCACTGGACCGCCGCGCAGATCGTCGAGCATCGGACGCTGCTCGAACGCCTGCCGTCGCGCATCGTGTTCGACCATCTCGGGCGGCTGCCGGTCGCGACCGGCACCGCGCATCCGGCGTTCGCGATCATCGACCGGCTGCTGCACGGCGGCCGCGCGTGGCTGAAACTGTCGGGCCCGTATCTGGACTCGCTGACCGGCGAGGCCGACCGCTATCGCGACGTCGCGCCGGTCGCGCACGCGTGGGTGCGAAGCGCGCCCGAGCGGCTGGTGTGGGGCAGCGACTGGCCGCACGTCACCGAGAACGGCCACGCCGACGACGCGCTGCTGTTCGACGTGCTGTCCGACTGGACCCAGGACGACGCATTGCGCGACCGGATCCTCGTCGACAATCCCGCCGAACTGTACGGATTCTGACCGACGACACATAAACGGCGGCAACGGCCGCCCGCACACCACACGCCAACCATACGGAGACACCATGACCATCCACGCGACCCCGACGACGCGAGGCCCGCAATGAAGCCGGCCGCCGCCTCGCCCTCCTCCGCCGGCCGCGCGCGCTTCACCGACGCGACGATCCGGCTCTTCGAGCGCCTGATTCCCGATCCGTTCGTGCTCGCGATCCTGATTACCGTGATCGTCGCGGCGGCGGGCGCGCTGTTCGGGCCGCACGCGTCGTTCGTCAACATCGTCGGCGGCTGGTACAAGGGCTTTTTCGGGATCCTGACCTTCGCGTTCCAGATCACGCTGATTCTCGTCACCGGCCATGCGTTCGCGCATGCGCCGCCGGTGCAGCGCGTCTTTCGCGCGGTCGTGTCGCTCGCGCGCACGCCGGTCCAGGCGGCCACGCTGACGTTTCTTTCGGTCGCGGTCGCGTCGTTCTTCAACTGGGGGCTCGGGCTCGTGATCGCCGCGCTGCTCGCACGCGAAGTCGCGAAGCGCATGCGCGTCGATTTCGCGTGGATCGTCGCGGCCGGCTATTCGGGCTGGGTCGTATGGGCGAGCGGCATTTCCAGTTCGATCGCGCTCGCGCAGTCCACGCACGGCAGCGCAATGAACGTCGTCGAAAAGCTGACCGGTCAGGTGCTGTCGTTCAACGCGATGGTGTTCACGCCGTTCAACCTCGTGCCGATCGCGGCGATGCTGATCGGCGTGCCGATCGTGCTCGCGCTGCTCAAGCCGCACGACGACGTGGCCGTCGTGCTCGACCTAGAAAAGAACCCCGATCCGCCCGCGCGCCAGCGCCCGGCCGGCAAGCTGTCGCCAGCCAGATGGCTCGAATACTCGCCGATCGGCAGCCTCTTCATCGGCGCGGCCGGCCTGTCGTTCCTCGCGCTCGTGCACTTCGCGCACGCGAAGGGCTTCGACGGCGTGAACGCGGTGATCTTCGTGATGTTCTGCGCGGGCGTCGTGCTGCACGGCTACCCGCTCGCGTATGCGGACGCGGTGAAAAACGCCGCGCGCCAGACCGGCTCGATGATGCTGCAATACCCGCTGTACGGCGGCGTGATGGGCATCATGCAGGCGACCGGCCTGCCCGACGTGCTGTCGCATTTCTTCATCGCGATTTCGAACGCGCACACGCTGCCGTTCTGGAGCTACGTGTGCTCGCTGATCATCACGTTCCTCGTGCCGAGCGGCGGCGGTCACTGGGCGGTGCAAGGTCCGTTCGTCGTGCCCGCCGCGATCGCGCTGCACGCGTCGGTGCCGGGCACGACGATGGCGGTCGCGATGGGCGAGCAGGTGTCGAACATGATGCAGCCGTTCTGGGCCGCGCCGGTCGTCGCGATGGCCGGCATCGGCGTGCAGCGCGTGCTCGGCTTCACGATGATGACGTTCCTGCTTGGTAGCGTCGTGTTCGGCGTGGCGCTGCTGGTGCTCGTATGAAGGTCGCCG